>Ga0335078_10000061_pt1 | contig 203905 bp, 179 predicted proteins | sample Lox_Sample_32_FD_206711 | JGI IMG/M metagenome (GOLD analysis project Ga0335078, IMG submission 206711) | Soil microbial communities from Loxahatchee National Wildlife Refuge, Florida, United States - Lox_Sample_3.2 | ecosystem: Environmental > Terrestrial > Soil > Wetlands | place: USA... | reverse complement strand
ATCCCCGAACCCTCCGCGAAGTTTCTCAATCAGTTGCACCCGACGCTTCTGGCTCACGCACTTCAGTATTGCCACGGGGATACGATGTGGGTAGGCTCTTCCAGCGAATCCCCCGATTCGCCCAAACCCCCTGGGATTGCTAAAATAGCTGTTTGCCCATGAACCTTTCCGCCATCCAGGCTGCCCTGCGCGAGCGCAACATTGACGCCTGGCTTTTTTACGATCATCATCACCGCGATCCCATCGCCTATCGGATTCTCGGTCTGTCGCCAGCCCTGATGGTCACCCGCCGGTGGTTTTACCTGATCCCGGCGCATGGCGAACCCCTAAAGCTGGTTCACAAAATCGAATCCGGCCATCTCGATCCGCTCCCCGGCAAAAAGCTCCAATACGCCGGCTGGCAGGAATTGTTCGCGCAAATCAAAACCTTGCTCTCGTCCTGCCGCGATGTTGCCATGCAATACTCGCCGAACAATCTGGTTTTCACCGTTTCCCTGGTGGATGCGGGCACGGTCGAATTAATCCGCGGGCTGGGGAAAAACGTCGTAAGCTCAGGCGATCTGGTGGCACAGTTCGAAGCCACCTTGAGCGATGAACAGATCCAGACTCACTTCGCCGCCCGCATCGCCGTGGATGCCATCACCGCCGCGGCCTTTCAGGAGATCGGCCGACGCGTGCGCAATGGCGGCACGAACGAGTTCGCCATGCAGCAGTGGTTCATGGAAGCCTTCCGCCGCGAAGACCTGGTAACCGACGATCCGCCGATCGTCGCCGTGAACGGTAACAGCGGGAACCCGCACTACGAGCCGCATGCGGAGGGTTCCGCGCCCATTCGCGAAGGCGACTTCGTGCTGCTCGATGTCTGGGCGAAACAGAACAAGCCGGGCGCCGTTTATTACGACATCACCTGGACAGGCTTTGTCGGCAAGGCTCCCGCGGACCGGATGTGCGAAATCTTCAACGTGGTTTCCGGGGCACGCGATGCCGGTGTGAAGGCCGTCACCGACGGTATCGCTGCCGGCCGCGCCATGGCGGGATGGGAAGTGGACCGCGCCACGCGCGATCACATCAAGAAGGCGGGTTACGGCGAATATTTTATTCATCGTACCGGGCATTCCATCGGGACCGAAGTTCACGCTAACGGTGCGAACATGGATGACCTCGAGATTCACGACGAGCGCCGCATTCTGCCCAACTCGTGCTTTTCCATCGAGCCCGGCATTTATCTGCCGGAATTCGGCGTGCGCAGCGAGGTCAATGTGCTGGTGCGGCCCAAAACCGCTGAAGTGACAGGTAAAATCCAACGTGAGATTGTAACCATCTGAATGGCAGATTCCTCAACAGCAAAATCCACCACGCAAGCGACGCCACAGCCTTTGACCTCGCTCTCGGTGATTGCGCCAGCTCTGGGCTGGCTCATTCCCGGCGCCGGGCACCTGATCCAGAAGCGCTGGATCCGGGGCATCCTTCTCATGGCTTCCATCGTGACCATGTTCGTGCTCGGCTTGGCCCTGCAAGGCCGCGTCTATCGGCCGAATGGCGGGGACATTCTCGACATTCTTGGATTTGTCGGCGACTTCGGCGCCGGCGGCCTGTACATCGTGACCCGCGCCATGGATTGGGGACAAGGCGCGATCGCATACGCGACCGCTGACTATGGCACGAAATTCATTATTGTGGCGGGATTGCTGAACTTCATCAGCGCGGCCGACGCCTATCACATCGCGATAGGAAAGAAGCCATGAATATCCAACTCTCCCATTTCAGCGCCGCTGTAATTTTCGCTGTGTTCGCCTCCATCGTCTTTGGCATCACCCAGCGCAGCACCGTGCACGAGCAGATTCGCTACGGCTTGTATTGCTTCGCCATGTTCGTCGGCGGCGTCTTCGTGGCGGGCTGGGTGATGTGGTTCCTGCGCCGCTGAACGAGCCCGCAGACTCCATGGTTGTCATCCGAGCCTTTGCCAGGCAGACGCACCGCACGCTCGGCGCGCATCCCTGTTGCAGTTCTTGTCTTCAAGTCAAACAGTAGCTTATACTGATATATGACTGTATGCTTATATGACTAAGAACACCATCTCCGGTCCGGAAATGACACGCCTGACCATCACCTGGTCCCGGCAGGCGGACCTCGCTCTGCGCTCCTACCTGGGATCTCAGGGCATGAAAAAGGGCGATCTTTCGAAGTTCATCGAGGAGGCGGTGCGCTGGCGCATCTTCCACCAGACCGTTGAGCAAGCTCGCCAAGCTTTCGCGGACGTCCCGTTGGTCGAACTGCAAAAGATGATTGATGATGCGGTGGACGAAGTGCGCGCGAAACGCTACCGGGAACGCGCCAGACGGCCCTGATGCGCGTCATTCTCGATACCAATGTCCTGATCTCCGGTCTGTTGGTAGCACATGGCGTCCCGGCAAAACTTCTGGACGCGTGGGAGCGAGGGGCGTTTACGCTGATCGCCTGTAACGCTCTCATCGCGGAGTTGCGGGAGGTTGCGGCACGGCCATTCTTTCGAGAGAGACTGGGCGCCGGCGCCGTGGAAGTACTGGCCGGCGGGCTGCGCGACTTCACAGCGTTCTATGAGAATCCGCCAAGGGGCGCCCGCGCGCCCGACCCCAAAGACAGCTTTCTGCTGGCGCTGGCAGAGGCGAGTGCCGCCGACTTTCTGGTGACCGGCGACAAGCGACTGTTGTCACTTAAGCGGCATAAATCGGCGCGGATAATCTCGCCCGCGACGATGGTCGGTCTGCTGAAAGAAGCCGAGCAAGGCCGCGAGGAATGACACAGTTAAATCCGTCGAACTCATCGGGTGGCTGGCCCAGGCCTTCATCACGCAAGAAAGCGGGTGCCCTGCCCTTCTCGCGTTCTTTGCGAGAGGGCGGGGCTTTTAGAGGCCTACCTGCGTCCGCAAGACTTGTGGACTCTGTATTTCCGGTGTTCGTCCGTCACAGCGGAAACTCGGCGCCAAGAAGTAATCTCAACCTCATGCCATGGGGACTCAGGAGATACCAGCAAACTGGTGACGTTCATTTCATTACGTTCAGTTGTTATCGCCGCGCACCGCTGCTGGGAGGCGGGTTGGCATGCGACACATTCGTTGTCACGCTGGAAAGAGTACGTCTTTGGTACGGATTCTACCTGACTGGATTTGTGGTTATGCCCGAGCACGTGCATTTGTTGCTGAGCGAACCGGAGCGAGGCAACCTGGCGGTTGTGCTGCAAATGCTCAAGCAAAATGTTTCGCAAAAACTGAATGAACGCGCGACGACTTCCTTCTGGCAGCCTCGGTACTATGATTTCAACGTATGGCGTGAATCGAAGCTGACCGAGAAATTGGATTATATGCATCAAAACCCGGTCCAACGCGGACTGGTTGCTCGTCAGGAAGATTGTATCTGGAGTAGCGCCCTTCACTATTCGACGGGGAAGGAGTGCGGGGTGGAGATTGAATCTCACTGGACAGCGCGGCGCCGCGAGCAGCTTGGCTCGTATCCGGTAGTCCGCCGCCGCGATGTCAGCTAAGGCCCCGCCCAAGTTGTTCGAGTGGGTGCCCCGTCCTTGTCCCTGCGCTCTTTGCAGGGACAGGGCGGGGATTTCGGGGTTCGGCTCCATCCTGTCCGAGGGAGATCAAATTCCCCGCCCTGTCGCAGAAAACGCGACAAGGACGGGGCACCCGCTTCTAGGTTGAAAGCCTGGGCCAGCCCTCCCAATGCGAAGGCCGATATCGCCCTGCGCACGAGATTCGCGGGGCACGAATTTACACGCGACGTTCTTCTTGATGACGCTGCTTTCGACCCCGTGCATCGGGTGCCCTCACTCCCGCATCTAACACATTGACAACAAGTCACTCAAGTCTTATCATCGCTTGAGACGCAATCATATAGACATTGATTACAAAGCACTTATCAGCAAAGAGAGGGTACAAAATATGGGCAAGATCATTGGAATTGACCTGGGCACCACCAACTCGGTCGTCGCCGTGATGGAAGGCGGCGAGCCGAAGGTGATCCCCAACGAAGAAGGCGGCCGGACCACGCCGTCGGTAGTCGGCTTCACCAAGACCGGCGAGCGGTTGGTCGGACAGGTGGCCAAGCGGCAGGCCATCACCAATCCGGAGAATACGGTTTATTCGATCAAGCGCTTCATGGGACGGCGCTATGACGAAGTCAGCGAAGAAATGAAAATGGTCCCGTTCAAAGTCGTGCGCTCGGGCGACCACGTCGCAGTCATGGCGCAGGGCAAGGAGTACACGCCGCCGCAAGTCTCGGCGATGATTCTGCAGAAGCTGAAGAAGGCGGCCGAAGACTATCTCGGCGAGAAGGTCACGGAGGCGGTCATCACCGTGCCGGCTTACTTCAACGACGCGCAGCGCCAGGCGACCAAAGATGCCGGCCAGATCGCGGGCCTGGAAGTGAAGCGCATCATCAACGAGCCGACAGCGGCGGCGCTCGCTTACGGCCTCGACAAGAAGAAAGACGAAACCATCGCCGTGTACGACTTCGGCGGCGGCACGTTCGATATTTCGGTTCTGGAAGTCGGCGAAGGCGTGATCGAGGTCAAAGCCACCAATGGCGACACGCACCTGGGCGGCGACAATCTCGACCAGCGTATCGTGGACTGGCTCATTGACGAGTTCAAGAAAGATGAAGGTCTCGACCTGCGCGGCAAGGGGAACGAGATGGCGCTGCAGCGTCTGCGTGACGCAGCCGAGCGCGCCAAGATCGAGCTCTCCACCACCATGGAGACCGAAGTCAACCTGCCATTTATCACGGCGGATGCTGGCGGTCCGAAGCACCTGGTGAAAAAGCTGACGCGGGCGAAGCTGGAGTCGATGGTTGAGGACATCATTCAGCGCTCGGTGGGTCCGTGCAAACAGTGCATGAAAGACGCGGGCGTGGATGCCAGCAAGATCAACGAAGTGGTGCTGGTCGGCGGGCAGACGCGTATGCCGCGCATCCAGACGCTGGTGAAGGAGTTGTTCGGACGCGAAGGCCACAAGGGCGTGAACCCCGATGAAGTCGTTGCGGTAGGCGCGGCCATCCAGGGCGGCGTGCTTAAGGGCGAAGTGAAAGACCTGCTGCTGCTCGATGTGACTCCGCTGACACTGGCGATTGAGACGCTGGGCGGCGTGGCCACGCCGATGATCCCGCGTAACACGACGATTCCGACGCGCAAGACGGAGACGTTCTCCACTGCGGCCGATAGCCAGACTTCGGTCGAAGTGCATGTGCTGCAGGGCGAGCGGCCCATGGCGGCGCAGAACCGCACCCTGGGCAAGTTCCACCTGACCGGGATTCCGCCCGCTCCGCGCGGCGTACCACAGATCGAAGTCACGTTCGACATTGACGCCAACGGCATCCTGAACGTGACCGCGAAAGACACGGCCACGCAGAAGGATCAGAAGATCACGATTACGTCATCTTCCGGTCTGAGCAAGGACGAAGTTGAGCGCATGGCGAAGGAAGCCGACGCGCACTCCGCCGAGGACAAAGCCAAGCGCGACGAAATCGAAGCCAAGAACCAGCTTGACAGCATGGTTTATAGCGTGGAGAAGATGCTGCGCGAGCATGGCGATAAGATCTCGGGCTCGGAGCGTGGCGATGTCGAAAACGCCGTGGCCGACGCGAAGAAGGCACTCGAAAGCAACGACAAAGCAGCCATGGACAAAGCCCGCGAGAAGCTAACTCAGGCCTCGCATAAGCTGGCCGAGCAGATGTACAAGCAAGCTCAGCCGCAGGGCGCGCCGGGCGCGGGTCCGGGTGCGGACGCAGGTCCGCAACCGGGCAGTGACGGCCACGACCAGAAGCAGAAGAAAGACGAAGGCGTGATCGATGCCGAGTACGTGGACGTAGAAGATAAGAAGTAAGCAAGACTCGGCCACGGATTTACACGGATCAACACGGATAAGAAATCCGTGAGAATCCGCTAAATCCGTGGCTTGTTTTTGGGTTCTGGGAGGGTACGGTGCAATTTCAAGTGAACGGAGAAAATTACTTCCTGAAGTTTGTAGAGGATGAAAACCGTTTCTACGTTTTTCGCGCGACGGAGAATGGCATTGACCGCTTTCCTGTGTACGTAGATGCGGCTAAGCAGGAATGGGCGGAGACTTTCAAGAACGGCAGTCGAAAGATTCAGTAAGCTAAATCATGGCCAAGAAAGGCAAACCCAGAGGCGCATCGGCCAAGCACGCTGCCGTCAAATCCGGCGGGCCAGCGACGTTTAGTGGCACGAGCTATCAGTGTCGTTATGCCATTCTCGAAGTATTGAACGCCATACAAGCATTCCTGCAAAACCCACTCACCGACCGTGCCATAAGAATGGAGCCGCTCGACGCCGCGGTCGGCCGAATAGAGCGGTGGGATATTGGCACCTCTCCCGTTAAGGTTTTTCACGAGGTAAAGCTGAGACCTTCGCGCCAAGACATGCTTGACTGGTTTGCGCGAATCCGCTTGTCACCCAGTGAATCCGCAGAGTTCGTCTTGGTATACGGCAACGGTGGCGGGCTATTGCTCACTGCATTCGAGAAGCTAAAGAATTTGGCGACGCTGGATTGTGGTACGGAACAATTTCAGCTACTGGTAAACGAATATCCGATTAAAGGTGCTTCCGAGGTCTTGGAGTCTCTCGGGGTTGACCACCTGAACTTGTTGAAGAGGTCACGGTTGGAATCGCTCCCTGAGAACGTGTTGAGTCAGATTGTCAAACTGCATTCGCAGTCCCTTGCCGGATCAAATGCCCAAGGTCTGACGGACTTTCTTTTCCGAAAACTGGCTGATTGTGCGACGATTCGGGCGTCGATCAGAACCAGCGCTATTATTCGTGAGATTTCCGACCTAGGTATCCAGTTGAAGAGCCACCCTGCGGTTGAAACGGACGAGCACCCGGCGGGTGTAGTCCAGGTCCTCTTCGTACTTCAGCACTGCAGGCTTCCAGTGCCCCTTGAATTAGTCGCCGACTTCCTGAACGTCTCAGCCACTGAGGCAAGGACCCAACTCTCTTCTGCAGGCCAACACGCCGTGGAAATACACGACGACAGTTGCACGATAAACAGCACCATCCCACCTCTGCCGATGACAGATGGTGATGCAGTGCTCGGCAGGTTCTTGGCGTTTTTGCTCGAGTATGTTCGAAGATACAAGTCGAAGGAAGTAGCCAAACTGCAATCGTATAATGCACTGGATCTGGGGCGGGCTTGCATTTTGAGTCATCCAGAGAGCGTTCTACCTCTGTTCGACGCCCTGGAGAAGCCGCTAAAGAAAATCGGAAATAAACGGCTCGTCCTTGACGCGGCCGAGCTTACTATCGCTGCAGCGAAATCGAAACTCCCACGGGCAGAAGATTGCGCGCGGGCCGAGGCGAAGGCCATCATTTGCGGGCGTTCTTGGGTGTATCAGAGGGTTAATCAATTGGCCGACGCGCAGCACTCAGCCCAGGAGAGTCTGGACCTCGGCAAGAGGATCAGATGGGACCGGAACACAGCATACTGCTTCAAATGTATCGGCCGACTGTTGAGGCTTCGCGGCGAAGATGAAAACGCGCCCGAGAACAGGCTGCAACTATTCGAGCAAAGTGCAGAACGGTTGCGCGATGCTATTCGAGCGTTCGAAGCCCTTCCGGAAGCAGAGAGAATTGGACCAGATGATATCGGTGATTGCCATTCTCTTCTCGCTCGAACGTTGCTGTCAGGCGGTCAGCTTAAGCTAGCTGAGCGCGAGGCTAAGGCTGCGCGAGACCTGATTCAGGATACAACCAGCAAGGATTACATGGATCTGTGCATCTTGACCGGCGACATCGAAGCTCGACGAGGAAATCACTCTGGGGCAATTGAAGACTACCAGCGAGTTATCGTTGCGGCCGACAACGATGATGCTGAAAAAAGCGAGATTGTAGCGCGTGCATATTTTCACCTTGGACTTTCTCAATCGACTCTTAAGCAGGATGCAGCTGCCAAGCTGAGTTTTCGTAAGGCCGCAGACATTTGGGAATTTCTAGGAGAATTGGAAGCAGCCGCCAAGGCTATCTGGAACCTTAGTTTGTTGGGAGAACCGTTAGCTAAAAACATTGAACCATATCTTCGGGGCGAGACATATTTTGTTCGGAATGAAACATTGGCGAGCTACGGGGCTTCGTTGGCTGGCATTGGAACAGGGACTCCCAAGAGAGCTACGGTGCCCAAGAAATACATCGAGAAACTCCTTTCGGAAGCGCGACGAAGCGAGGCAACGAGGGTGCCCCATTGGTAAAGGATATTGTCCGCTGGAAGACGGTTCCCGCTAAGCGCCTGCTTGAGCGGTCTGCAGGTGCGCGTTCCATGTCGGAGGCCATCGCTCATCTGGCGAGCTCCTTTTTGGAAGGGATTGCGTCGCCGCCGACAGACCTCAACGCCCTAGCGACGAAGTTCAACGTCGTGTCCATAAAGGGCGAGGTCATGCCTATCTCTGGCGAACTCAGGCGCGCGGCTCAAGGGTTCGAGATCGTGTACTCCACAGATCTTCCACCCAGCCGCCGGCGGTTCACTGTCGCGCATGAGATAGCCCACGCGTATTTCGAGTACACGGACGGGAGATGTCGCAACACAAAAGAGCTCGAGCGACTGTGCGATATGCTCGCCACAGAAGTTCTAATGCCAACCGAGAGCTTCCGACGGCACAAGCCGTCGTCTCTCTCGCCAGAATACATTTTTGATCTATCGAATAAGTTCGGGGTCTCGCTTCGAGCAGCCGCGCTCAGGTGTCACGAACTGTTGGATGCATCCGTCTTTGAGGTGGTCAACAACGAGGTCACTTGGGGTTGCGGCTTGGTCAGGCAGGGACCAATAACCGGGATATACAACGAGGACATACGTACCATCATAAAGCACGCGACACAGGGAAACTCTGGCGAGCGCCTCCTGTTTCTTGAGAAGGATGGTGTACCGAGACGCTACATTATCTCGTTCGCAGCGTTGTCAAAGCACCAGCGAAGAGCACTCCTTCTCATCAAGAGGGCGACAGCAGCCTAAAGAGACATGGCCACCACCACCAAAAAAGACTATTACGAACTCCTCGGCGTAAAGAAGTCCGCCTCGGCCGATGACATCCGCAAAGCCTTTCGCAAGCTCGCCCGCAAGTATCATCCTGACGTCAATCCCGGAGACAAGACCGCCGAGGAAAAATTCAAAGCCATCTCCGAAGCCAACGATGTTCTCAGCGATCCCAAGAAGCGCAAGATCTACGACCAGGTCGGCTTTTACTCCGACAACATTGATCCCGCAACTGCCGAAGCCTACGCCCGCGCAGGCGGGGGCCAGGGTGGCGGCTTTTCTGGCGGCGCGGAAGGATTCCCCGGCGGCCATGCCGGAGGCGCGCAGGGTGTGGATTTTGGCGGCTTCGATTTTTCCGATCTGTTTGAAGGCGCGCGCGGCCGCAAGAGCGGCACAGCAGGCACCGGCGGCTTCCGCGACATCTTCTCTGGCATCTTTGGTGGACGTGGTGGCGCAGCTGCCGAAGCCGGCCCTGAGCCCGGTTCCGACCTCGAATATCAAGTCAACGTTCCTTTCTGGACAGCGATTCGCGGCGGCGTGATGCGCCTCAACATCACCCGGCGAGACACCTGCGGCACATGCCACGGCCAAGGCTTCATCGAATCTCCTGGCAAATGTCCGGAGTGCAACGGCACCGGGCAAGTCACACAGACGGGCGGTCGCATGAAGTTCAACGTGGCCTGCCCTCGCTGCCACGGCACAGGCAAGAACCTTTCGACCTGTCCCACCTGCCACGGCGAGGGCACGATCGAGCGCACCGAACCGCTGGAAGTTCGCATCAAGGCGGGCACGCGCGATGGCCAGCGCATTCGCATCGCCGGCAAGGGCAATGCGGGATCGCGAGGCGGCCCCAGGGGCGATCTTTACGTTGTCATCCGCGCCGGCGACCATCCGATCTTCCATCGCGATGGTGACGACATTTTCCTGACCGTGCCGGTGAGCGCCACTGAAGCCGCGCTGGGCGCGAAAGTTGAGGTGCCGACGATTGATGGCCGCGCCATGCTCAAAATTCCTCCTGGAACTCAGTCCGGACAGAAGCTGCGCCTGCGCGAAAAGGGCGTGCCCTCCGCCACAAAAGACGGCGTCCGCGGCGATGAGATCGTCGAAGTGAAGCTCACCGTGCCCACGCCGCGTGATGAAAAGACCAAAGAACTGCTGCGCGAACTGGCCAAGCTGAATCCGGAAGACCCGCGAGCGGAACTTTGGAGCAAAGTGTGACTGGCAACGATCATACGGCGATCAGCCGCCCAAGCCTGTCCCTGAGCGAGATCGAAGGGGCTGTCCGGGCGAGCGCGATCACTTATGCATTTCCCCGCGGGCTCCATTACTCCAGTACCACGCCGCCTGTCCGCAAATTTTTCCAGATTTTTCTTGCATCTGTGGAAATTTCTCGTAATCTCTAACGTGCGAACTAACTCCGCCGAAATGCCCGGAATCGCATCGACCGGGAGCCTCGCACTCCTTAGATCGGAAACCCAGGAGACGAGGTGGCTGAGAGTGATTCGCCCCGAAGGAGGAAGCCATAGAAATTGGCCACCGCTAGCGCACCCTGTCAACCATCCCAGCCACTTTCCCCTGTTTCCCGCCTGAACCAGAATTCCAGCCGGAGAAAATCGGTCCGCCTCACACTGTGGCCGCTGGTGGCCGCGACTTTCTTTATGGTCTCAGGCGGCACCTACGGCACGGAAGACATTGTGCACGGCGCCGGGTACGGGCGCGCGATCCTGATTCTGCTTCTCACTCCCATTCTATGGAGCCTGCCGACCGCTTTCATGATTGGCGAACTCTCCAGCGCTTTGCCCTTCGAAGGCGGTTATTACGCCTGGGTGCGCCGGGCGATGGGCAACTTCTGGGGCTTTCAGGAGGCTTGGTTGTCGCTGGTGGCGTCTATCTTCGACATGGCGATTTATCCGACCCTGTTCGTGGCCTACCTCACCCGCATGTTCCCGTGGTTTGAGCAAGGCCATCGCGGCGTGATGGTCGGAGCCGCCGTGGTCGCGGTGTGCGCACTGTTGAATATTCTCGGCGTGCGCGTGGTCTCCACCACTTCATTGTGGTTGTTCTTTGCGCTTTCCTCGCCGTTCGCATTGATCGTGATCTTTTCGCCGTTCAAGTACGGCGCCTTGTTTCACGCCGTAACCACGCCCACCACGTCCAAAGTGGACATGATCGGCGGGCTGCTGATCGCCATGTGGAACTACATGGGCTGGGATAACGCCTCAACCATTGCCACCGAGGTCGAGCGCCCGCAGCGGACTTATCCGCGCGCCATGCTGGTCGCGGTGGCGATCGTGGCCTTGAGCTACATCCTGCCCGTCGCGGCCGTATGGATGACCGGCTTGCACAGCGCCGCCTGGGAAACTGGCTCCTGGGCCGATATCGCCGGATTGCTCGGCGGACCGCTGCTGCGGATCGCCCTCGTCGCCGGAGGAATGATCAGCGCCTTCGGCATGTTTAACGCCCTGGTAATGAGCTACTCGCGGCTGCCGCTGGCGATGGCGCAGGATGGCATGCTGCCCGGCGCATTCGCGAAGCTGAACCGCCGCCGCGCTCCCTGGGTCGCAATCGTCGCCTGTGCCATCGGTTGGGGACTGTGCCTGGGGCTGGGCTTCGAGCGCCTGGTCACCATTGATATTCTGCTGTATGGAACCAGCCTGGCGCTGGAGTTTATCGCTCTTGTCGTGCTTCGCATCCGCGAACCGGAACTGCCCCGCGCCTTCCGCGTGCCCGGCGGGATGCTGGGAGCCATCGCCGTCGGCATCACGCCGATGCTGCTGCTCGGCTTCTCCATCGTGCGCAGCGAGACCGAACAGGTCCTCGGCATGAGTTCGTTCGCCTTTGGCATGATTCTCATCGGCGCAGGGGTGATCGCGTATTTCGTGAATTCCCTGCTCAAGCCTGAGGGCTGGGCTGCTCCGCAAAAGCCCGAACTTAGCGCTTAACACGCAGGGGCGGACGCCATGAGCCTGCCCTGAGCGGAGTCCAAGGGTCCGCCCTCTCTTTGATCCGCGAAATCCGCGCGATCCGTGGCTTGTGTTTTAATGTCGGTAGGATGACCAAGCGCAAATCCAAAGGCGCCTACATGTTGAGCCGTTTTGCGGGCGTGAGCATAGCGCGAGCCCGCAGGCGAAATCCCGAGCGCAGCGAGGGAACTCAGTGACCAAGCGCAAATCCAAAGGCGCCTACATGATCTCCTCGGTTGCCGAGATGTACGGCATCCATCCGCAGACGCTGCGCTTGTACGAGCGTGAGGGATTGCTCAAGCCGTCGCGCACCGAAGGCAACACCCGTCTCTATACCGACGAAGACCTGCAGCGTCTGGAGTTCATTCTTTCCCTGGCGCGCGAGCTGGGCGTCAACATCAGCGGCATCGCCATTATCCTGCAAATGCGCGAGCGCATGGAAGAGATGCAGCGCCAGATCCAGGATTTTGTGAAATACATTCAGGAAGAGGTCTTTGCCAGAGCCAACGCCGCCGCCGATCCTTCGCACGGCGCCATCGTGCCAGTACGCCGTCCGGTGATCGTGCCCCAGCAGCCGGTACGCAAGAAGTAGCCGCTTTCCGTGCTAAACTGCCCCTCACCCGAAACCGGGGAAAGACTGCGACCATGCGGCACACCACAATTTCGGCGAAGCTGGCCGTGGCCTTGTCGTTCGCCATAAGTCTTCCGCTTGCCTCTGCGCAAGGCCACCGAGTCGTGATTCCCGCTTCCAGCGTCGAACATCCGGAGGACGTCGGCGTCCGCGTTCACACCGATCTCATTCTCAACCTCCAAGAGAATGGCTCGGCTCCGCCGCCCAACGCCGAAACGCCGGCTTCCCTGGCTTGCGTTTACCGGCTGGTCAAGAATCGCATCAAAGGCTGTCCCATTCACGGCACGACGGCGCTGCCCAACGCAGGTGTCGGCGCCATCGCAATCGTCGCCGCCTACGACAACCCATATGCCGCGAACGACCTGCAAGTCTTCTCCAATCAGTTTGGTCTGCCTGCAGCAAACTTCCAGCAAGTCTATGCCGACGGACATCAGCCCAAGAACGACGCCGGAGATTGGTCGCTGGACGAAGCTCTTGACATTGAAATGGCACATGCGGCTGCGCCCAATGCCATGATCTTTCTGGTGGAAGCGGCCGCCAACACTTGGCCGGATCTGATGTTGGCCGAAGACGTCGCCGGAAAATTGGTAGCCGCCAACGGCGGTGGCGTCGTCAGCAACAGCTGGACCTCCAGCGAATTTCAGGGCGAATCTCAGTTCGACTCTCATTTCCAGGCACCGGGAGTCGTTTACATCGCATCGAGCGGCGACAAGGGGCTTGGGGTTGGCTACCCAGCGGTCTCGCCGTTTGTAGTCGGAGCCGGCGGCACATCCCTGAATCGTTCGGCCAGCGGGAATTTCAAATCAGAAACCTATTGGAACGGATGCAACGGCGGAGGCGGAGGCGGCACCAGCGCCGTTTACACCCGGCCGCCCTATCAGAACGCGATCCGGAAAATTGTCGGCGATCATCGCGGCAGTCCGGATCTCTCCAGTGATGCGAGCCCTTGCACCGGCCCAGCCATGTATGACGCCGACGGCGGCTATGGATGGTTTCAAATTGGCGGCACCAGCGTGTCCGCGCCTTATCTGGCTGGCATCATCAACGGCGCCGGAAAGCTCAGGAAGTCCAGCCAGGCCGAGCTCGCGCAACTTTACAGCGACTACGCAAATCCGAGGAACTATCGGAAGGAGTTTCGCGACGTCGGTTCCAACCTCGCGCATTGCAAAGCAGGCTGGGATATTTGTTCCGGGATCGGCGCGCCCATTACCTACCGCGGGAAATAATCTTCATGACTGTCAATTTCCCAATGGGCTGAATCCTGAATGACGGTGGTTGGCGAAGGCTGCCCACCCTTCGCGATTTTCGGAGGGTGCGCGCGTTAAGGTTCGTAAACGGCGTTGCCGAATCCGGCTTTGCGCGCGCCTTCCTGCAGGTCATCCAGCTTTCTTTGCTCGTCGCTCAATTGCTTGCGCAACTGTTCCACCTGCTCCTGCTTTTTTACCTGGCGCTCGTTGTATTGCTCGCAGCCGTACACGCAGTTTGGCCCGCTAAAGTGGATCGAGGAGTTGAGCTTGTCAATCTGTCCTTGCAAGGAGGCGATGGTGTTTCTTTGCGCCTGGATGCGCGACTTCCATTGCTCAGCTGAACCGTGGTTGGACGCAGCCGGCGGAGCGCTCCCCGACTCGTGCGGCGGGTTGTCGTCGGCGCTCGGCGCCGAGGCTTCCGGACTCTCGGGAATATCTTCGTTCGTGATGACTTTGGGCGGGTTTGGCGCAGGCTTAGTCTGCTTTTCCTGACGCTGCTGGCGGGCAACGTCGCCGAGCGATTGCGCACCGCTGGATACAACAGTGAAAGCCAGATTCACCAGCAGGATAACCAGATACTTTCCGCGACGCATGACGAAACCTCCTATGGCACGCCGGAGAGGAAGGGCTGCAATATGCTAGCGCTGCGGGAAGGAGATCGCGAGGTTACGGTCGGGCACGAACTTGCGGGCCTGTGGGTTTGTTCAGGGTAGTCACTCAGTAAGCCGACGACTTGTTCTGAAAACGTAACAGGTTCCAAGGTTTGGACGATGATTTTCGTCATTTCGCGCCGCATTAGATACGCATGTCTCTGAAACGCCGTGGGGCACTCCTTGCCTGTTCGGATTATGTAACAAACTTACCCTAGCCGACTTTTCCACCGAGACATAAGTTAGGATTCGGTGCTGGGTACCCTTCCTGGCCGAGCAAGATACTAACCAAACCTTCCGATTCCAGTTTTGGAGAGTGGCTTGGCGAACGTATCTATGTCTTTTAGCGGGTCGAGAACAACGGACTGGCGAGTCGTCCGTCTCGTCAATGCGATTGACTGTCGCTACGGGGCGAGCGACTGGCACCTCGAAAAAGCTTGCCGAGAGCTAAAGATCGGCGTTTCTGCAGCATACGCCGCAAGGCTATTCAAGTCGCAAACCGGTCTGACTGTTAAGGAGTACAGAAAGAATAGGCGCCTGGCGGCCGCGAAAGAGCAACTGGTTGCGACTGACCTGCCCGTTAAAGCGATAGCCGCGGAACTGGGTTATAGGACGACATTTGATTTTGCTCGCTTCTTCAAGGGACAGAGCCAGCTAACTCCGACCATGTTTCGACGGGCCAACCGGCCGCGTCCCAGAGAACTTCCAAACACAACCTGTGCGTGAGTCCCGATGATAGAGCAGGTAATGCTGCTTATTAGCAGGTATTGCTTCCTGTTTGTAATTGACGAGCATAATTCTCAGGAGCAGCATCAGGCTAACTCACGGGGGCAAAAGCATGGTCTGCCAGAATCCAGACGTTACGAAATCTCACGCCGACTTTCAAGTTGCTGACTTGACTGGTCAGCACCCTTCAGCCGCGACTATGTCAATACCCCGATGAGCGACCGGTAACAGAATCGAAAAGAACAGGAGAGATCAAATGAGGCTAACAAATATTGTCGCTGTGACACTTGGCATGTCGGTGGTCATTGTCGTTCTCTCATGCCCTTCCTGGGCAAGCTGCCCCGGCGGGTTAACGCAAACCAATAAGTGGTGCGGGCCCTACACCGTGCCGATGACTGGCTGCCTGAGCGGCACAAACAGCAACAGCACAACCACGCAATGCCTCAACAACGGGTACTTGCAGGTTGGATTCTATACCACGGCGCCCTCCGGATCCGGCGGGAATCCCTTTCAGGGAATCGGTGCCTCTCAAATAGGATCGCCGAGCGGCAATGCCGCGGCTAACGGGGCCATTGGCAAGACGGTTGGCTCAGACCAGCAATACCTGCAGTACGCCGACAATGTTGTCCAGGCGTTTGAGACGACGGTCGCCGGTGGAGACGGACCACTTTTCGCAGGCTCAGCCGGGGGGACTGCCGCACCCCAATCCATCAATGAACCCTGGGATCCTGTTGATAGCATGCACAACGCCACCCTCGGTCCAGACTGCAATCAGGATGATCAGGAGTTCGATGCCGAGTATGACCGCATCAACTCCCTTTTTTTGCTTGCGGGTACGTCCTACATAACGAGTGGCACCGAGGCCAATCATCGTGACATCTGCATCGCGATCAGCGCGAGCTCGGACCTATACAACAGCAGCACCAACACGAGCTACTGGAGTTCGTATGCTTTCGATCTGACGGACGGGACCAACGTCACCCCTGCGGTCTTCGTTCCCGAACACAGCAGCACCTATGACCGGCTCGACTATCCAAGGTTCGGGACGTGGAACGACGGTTACTACATGACCTTCGACTTTCTCGACGAAGGGGACGGGTCCCCTTACAACATTGAGGGGTTTGCGGTGTGCAAACTCGATCAAACGGATATTGTGATGGGTTACGCGGCGAGTTCCGCAACGTGCTACGCCTATCTCCCAACCTCAGTGCCTCCAATGGTCCATACTCTCCTACCGGCCGATATGGAAAGCGACACTGCCTACTCGAGCACGAAGGGCGAGTTTTTCCTGGCCACTGTAAATCCCGGGAGTGACGGTAGTCCTTGCATGACATCTGTGTCGGCTTGCAGTTCTGACAAGCTGGCTTTCTGGACGTGGAGCGACATTGTCGCCGAGCACTCGCGCCAAAACGTCGGCGTGAGCACGTTTTACCCAGGGTGCTACAACACCGGCCACCCAAACGCTACGGAGTGTGTTCCGCAGCCGGGAACAACCGTCAAAATCGAGTCATCCGGTGACCGCCTCATGAGCCCGTTAGCCTACAGATACCTATCGTCTTGCTCAGTCGGCACTCCTCTCCCGAATACCTACACACCCTGCGAATACATGGCCGTGACACAAACCGTCGACGAGGACCCGTCGGGGACGGGGCGAACGGGAATTCGATATTACACGATGGTCGCTCCCTCTGGGATCCAGACAGCACCGACGGTCATCTACCAGGACGACTTTGCTGACCCCGGCAGTGCTCTTTGGTATTTCATGCCAAGCAACGCGATTGACAAGAATCTGAACGTCGCCTACACGCTCACGTTGAGCGACGGCAGTTCGACAGGCTGCGGGGGAAATCCCTGCTATCCGAGCATATATTCTGAGGCAATCGACAATTCCAATAGCCCAGGTGCCCTCACGGAGGTACAGGCGGGCGGGGGATCCGACGAAAGCGACTCCAATTGGGGCCCTTACGTCAGCACCAGTATTGATCCCACCGATGATCTGACCTTCTGGAGTACCGGGGAGTACCTTAGCAGCAACGAGACAAGCTGCTGCAGCTGGCTGACCGCAATCTATTCCTGCCAGAAAGGGGCGGGTTTCTGCCCGTAACGATATTCACGCCGTAGCAACAAAGGCGAGGGGAGGGCTTGCGCATCCCCTCGCCATTTCCAGGTTACCCGGGTGAGCAATCTGAAACCGCCAACCTAGCCGACACCGAGGCTCTGGTGCCGGCAGGGTTCAATTTGGCCGGATAGGCCTAGTTGCCCTTCACATCCAGAGCAACGAGGTCGGAGTTGGCGCTCTGCCAACCGCCGTCGTTGATCTCGTAAGCATAGGTGCCGGTAGCGAAGTTCCAGGTAAAGCACCAGGCTCCCCACAGATCCGCGTCCTTCGTGTTTGTGGTCACCGTGACCCAATACTGCTTCTTGCCCACCTTGATGCCTTTCGTGTCTTTTACCGTATCAAGCAGGGTATAGCTCGACCCGAAAGTGGGCATGTTCTTGAAAGTCCAACTGTGCATGGTCTTGCCCGGCAGACCGCTTGCGTCAGCCGCAAGTTTGACGACAATCTGGTTGGTTCCTTCCACGTAGCCGACGGCGACGTCGATCTTGGTCACCTTGGCTGCCTTGGTCGGAGTGAAGGGTGCGCCGATCCACTGCGCTTCGCCTACAGGTGAACTTGTGCCGGAAATCGTCCAACCTTCGCAGCAATAGTAAAGGTCGGTGCCAGTTCCCAAGTTGCTGTAGATTGTCTTGAGTTTGGCATCCCGATGAGCCGGGGCCACGCGAGCATTGGTCGGCGGATTCATCCGGACAGTCTGCCTTCCACCGTTAATGGTGACTATACCTTCCTTGCTGGCTGCCAGGGCGGTTACGCTGAACGCCAACACTAAGAGGCACAGTGAAACGCGTGTGAATGACTTCTTTACCATTTGTCTCCTCCGTTTTGTTTCAGTGAATTGGAAGTTGGAAACTGTGGCCGTTGCACTGCCGTCTCCTGCGCGGTAGCTGCTTCCACAGCCTCGCTCGCTGCTGCAATCTGCACGTTTCAGTTGCGGGTCGGCATCGCTAACGACGCGATAGGTGAGAAGCCTCCCCAAGTTACCATTCAGCTCCCGCGTTTGCAGGAGATGAAAAGTCGGGAACTGAAGCGGGATGAATTTTACATCAAGGCGATGTCATGTCAAGAAAGAATGCGCGCACGCAACTTTTCCCGGTTCCTAATTTCGCAACCAACTGCAAGATTTTGCGACTATTCTGCAATCCCGCTTCAGAGGCCCTGTCTGGTCGCCCCTGGCGCGCCGCTCGCGTCGTAGGTATCGGTTCTCTTGGAGGATCGAAGTGCCAATCTTGTCTTCCGCTCGGGGCAGTGACCTTGCGCTTTTTCCCTTCCGCCGACGATACTGGGTAAATACTTATGAAAAGTCATCTTTCTCTGGCGCATCCCGCCGAAGTGGAAACCGATTGTTTGGCCGTGGTCGTTTTGGATCGCAGTGAGAAGAACAACGACACGAAAAGCGCAACTGTCGAAGCCGGCGACGATGCCGTGAAGGCGGCAGCGGCAGAGGTGATCGCTTCCGGCGAAATTTCCGGCAAGAGTTTCGAATCCAGCCTCCTGCATCATCCGGCTCGGCTCAAAGCAAAACGCCTGCTGCTGCTGGGCGGCGGGAAAGCGAAGAGCTTCAGCTCTTCCGAACTGCGCAAGGCGGCCGGTGCCGCGGTGCGCCTGCTCAAGTCGAAAGGCGTTCGCAGCTTTGCCTTCGTGGCGCCGGAGAACATGAACGCCGAGGACGCCGTGAAGGCCATTGTCGAGGGCGCATTCGTGGGCAACTTCGATCCTGATGTTTACAAAAGCGATCGCAAGGACCAGAAAATCGAATCCCTCACTGTGGTGGCGCGCGGCGATCCGTCTCGCCTGGAACAGGCAATGAACGAAGGGCGCATTATCGGCGAGTCGCAGAACTTCACCCGCGACCTGGTTAACGAACCCAGCAACCGGATGACGCCGACCATCCTGGCCGAGCGCGCCCGCAAAATGGCCAACGAAGTTGGGTTGAAAGTCGAAGTCCTGGGCGCTGACGAGATCAAGAAGTTGAAGATGGGAGCGTTTTGGGGCGTGGCGCAAGGGTCGGATGAGCCTCCGGCCTTAATCGTGTTGCGCTACGAACCCGCCGGCGCCCCGGCAACGCCCGTGCTTGGCCTGGTGGGAAAGGGCATTACATTCGATACCGGCGGCATTTCGATCAAACCCGCCGACGGCATGGAGAAGATGAAATACGACATGGCGGGCGGGGCGGCCATGATCGGCGCCATGCGCGGGATCGCTTTGCTTAAGCCGAAGGTGAAGATTACCGCCGTCATCTGCGCCACCGAGAATATGCCCTCCGGCAAGGCGCAGAAACCCGGTGACGTGCAGATCGCGATGTCGGGCAAGGCCATCGAAATCATCAATACCGATGCCGAGGGCCGTCTGGTGCTGGCCGACGGGCTCTACTATGCGCGCCAACTCGGATGCACACATCTGGTAGATGCGGCTACTCTGACCGGCGCCGTGGTCGTGGCGCTTGGCTATGTCAATGCCGGAGTTTTCGCTAACGATGAGAAAATGTACGAGCGCTTCACGCGCGCCCGGGAAAAGGCCGGCGAGAAATTCTGGCGATTGCCACTGGATGACGAATATCGCGAGGTGATCAAATCGAACATCGCCGATATCGTCAATTCCGGCGGCAGATTCGGAGGCGCGGTGACTGCGGCAATGTTCCTGCGGGAATTCGCCGAAGAAACGCCCTGGCTGCATCTCGATATCGCCGGCACCGCGTGGATGGAGGACAACAAGCCCTGGATCGCGAAGGGACCGTCGGGAATCGCGGTGCGAACGCTAGTCGAATTTGCCCGCGCGTTCAACGGCAATTGAGTGGCGTGCAGTCCTCCGCGGACCTTCGCACCGCACTACGGCCGAGGGCGGCCGTCGCCATGCATCCATCGGAGCGGTGACAAGGCGCGCGGTTCGCGCTACAATGGGCTGGCAACATCAAGATGTGCAGGCTCTATCCGCCCGAGGCGGAGGGGCACTGGAGGACATCGTGAGCATCACTTCGATTGGCGACTCTCGCCAGAAGATTACTGTAGCCTCGCTGCGCGACCAGAAACTCAACCATCAACCCGTTACTTGCCTGACCGCTTACGATTATGCCAGCGCGCGCCTGCTGGACGAAGGGGGCATTGATGTAATCCTCGTCGGCGACTCGCTCGCGCAGACCATGCTCGGTTACGAGAACACTCTTTCGGTCACGGTTGACGAAATGCTGCATCACACGCGGGCTGTGCATCGCGGCGTGAAACATGCGTTTCTTGTCGCGGACATGCCTTACGGTTCCTTTCACGTAACGCCGGAGGAAACAGTGCGCAATGCCACCCGCTTTGTGAAAGAAGCCGGAGCCGAGGCGGTGAAGATGGAAGGCGGCGAAAAACGCGCCGACCTGATCCGCCGCGTGATTGACGCCGAAATTCCCGTGGCCGGCCACATCGGCCTCACACCACAATCGCTAAACATAATGGGCGGCTATAAGGTGCAGGGCAAATCGCTGGGAGCGATCGAACAATTGATGCACGACGCGGTGGCGCTCGACCGCGCCGGTGTTGCTTGCCTGTATCTCGAAGGTATTCCCCGCGAGGTGGCGGCGCTGATCACCGCCGAAGTCGCAACCCCGACGATCGGCATCGGCGCTGGCCCCGACTGCGACGGACAGGTGCTTGTCTTCCACGATATTTTCAACCTGAGTTTCGCTCCGCCAGCCAAGTTCGTGCGCCGCTACGCAGACGCCGCCGCTTTGATCAGCGATGCCGTACAGGCTTTCCGCGCCGATGTCGTTTCGCATCAGTATCCGTCGGACGGCGAGTCCTATCACTTGACCAAAGAAACCCGGCAGGCGCTCGAAACTGTATTGGAACGAAAGCGGGGGATGTGCCGTTAAGGTGGCGACATGAGAGTTCTTCCCTTGGCTCTGTCGCTCGTCATGCTCGCCGGTTGTGCGCTTCCGCCCAAAGCGGCCGAGCAAGCGGCAATGAAGCCAGAGGCCCGCATTCAGCAGATCCCCGCCGCGGACGCCCAACAATACGCCGGCATGAAAGACATGAAGGCGTGGCGGAACCCATATTTGATCGTCAAAGCCGACGGCATCGGCCTGCTCGATGCCGCCAACAATGAGCAACAGAAGGTGAATGCAGACAAAGTGGCGGAGGCGCTCGCCCGGCTGCCGGCGTCGGCGTGGCCGTACGGGCGTGTGGTCGCAATCCAGGAAAGCAGCGCGGCGACGGAGTCCGAGAAAACCGACCTGCGCCGGAACCGGGCGCTGCTGGCAGGGACTTTGGAGGATCTCCACGTCGCGATCCAGTGGGTGCAGTGAAGGCGGGATCACGACGTTGTTATCCCGGCAAAGCGAGGGATGAGCAGTTCGCGGAGTGATGCAGCAGATTCCTCGAGACGCCCTCGCCGCTGTGCGCGGCTCGGAATGACAATGCAATAATTTTCCCAGCCCCTGAAAGTGTGCTCCGCTCTAAAGCGTTTATGAGAATCTGCGACACCATCGAAGAAATGCGGCGCGCTTCGCACTCGGCGCGGCGAGCAGGGCAGCACCTGGGCTTTGTGCCAACCATGGGCGCGCTGCACGAAGGCCATCTTTCACTAGTGCGCGCGGCAAAATCACGTTGCGGCGCAGTCGCGGTTTCCATCTTCGTAAATCCTCTGCAATTCGGGCCGCAAGAGGATCTGGCGAAGTATCCTCGTACTCTGGAGCGTGATCGCGAATTGCTGGAGAACGAAGGCGTGGATCTCTTATTCGCCCCTTCGGTCGGCGATATGTATCCCGCTGGCGCCGTGACCTATGTGACTGTCGAAGGCTTGAGCGAGAGCCTGTGCGGTAAATCGCGCCCTGGACACTTTCGCGGAGTTACCACGGTCGTGGCCAAGCTCTTCCACATCGTGGAGCCGGATGTGGCTTTCTTCGGCCAGAAAGATGCCGCGCAAGTGGCGATCATCCGACGCATGGTGCGCGATCTCAATTTTCCGGTGGAGATTGCTGTTGGCCCGATCGTGCGCGAAGCCGACGGCTTGGCGATGAGCTCTCGCAACGTTTATCTCAGTACGACCGAGCGAAGGTCGGCGCTCGTGCTGCATCATGCGCTCAAAGAAATTGCCCGGCGTTTTGAAAAAGGCGAACGAAACTCAGCAGCACTGATCGAAGCCGGCAAGAGGGCCTTCGTCCGCGAACCCTCGGTCCAATTGGATTATCTGGAGATTGTTGATCCGGAGACGCTCGAGGCCGTGCCGGAACTGAACCACTCGGCGCTGGTTGCCGTCGCCGCGTTCGTGGGGAAAACACGGCTGATTGACAATGTGGTGCTCTCCGACTAGGACTTCTCGAAGCCACAGATAAGCTCATCGGCAACCGCTCTTTCACCATGCGATTGAAAGTCGTATAGTGCATTTTTCGACTACCCCGTTTCCAGCGTGAGACAAAGACCACATATCGAGTGGATCATGGTCGCCGGTTTCTGCGCTTTCCTGTTTTTCTTTGGCCTGAGCTATTTCGGATTGGTCGGCGCCGATGAGCCCCGCTATGCGCAAGTAGCGCGGGAGATGCTGGCACGGCACGACTGGATCACTCCGACGCTTGGCGGCCGGCCCTGGCTGGAAAAACCGCCTCTCTATTACTGGCAAGCCATGATGGCGTACAGCATTTTTGGCGTGACTGATTGGGCGGCGCGCTTGCCTTCCGCTGCCGATGCCAGCTTGTTGGTGGTGGCGATTTATCTGTTCCTGCGGCGGCTGCGTCCGGGAAGCCAGCTGGATGGCGCACTGATGACGGCATCCGCGGCGGGCGTGATCGGATTCGCGCGCGCTGCGTCCACCGACATGCCGCTGACCGCAACTTTCACCATCGCTCTGCTGGCGTGGCTCTCATGGCACGAGACACAAGAAAAAAAATACCTGGCCCTGTTTTATGGATTCCTGGCTCTCGCGACGTTGGCCAAAGGACCGGTCGCGCCGTTCCTCGCGGGCGTGATCATTTCTGTTTTTGCCCTTGCAACTAAAGATTGGCGGGTGATTTTGCGCTCGCTGTGGCTGCCCGGCTTGGCAGTTTTTTGTCTGTTGGCTTTCCCCTGGTATGTTGCCGAGCAAATCAGGAATCCGGAGTTCACGCGCGTTTTCTTCCTGCAGCACAATCTGGCCCGCTTCTCCACGGATCTGTATCACCATCGGCAACCATTCTGGTACTACGGGCCGGTAACGCTTCTGGGCCTGATTCCCTGGACCGTGTTCGCGCTGGCCGCCGTTGCTGAGGGTGTTCGCACCTGGTGGGCGGAGAGAAAACAGCCATTCCCTTCCGAAGACACGATGGTCGTTTTTCTCGTGATCTGGGTGATCGTGCCGGTGCTGTTCTTCTCGCTATCGCAGTCCAAGCTTCCCGGATACATCGTTCCGGCCTTGCCCGCAGGAACGATCCTTCTCGCCGATTATCTTCGGCGTCATGTTGCGAATGATGAAACGCCCGGCATTTTCCTGGTTTGCCTGCACGCCATCGTAGCAGCATCGCCGATCATGCCGGCGCTGATGATCCAATACATTCTCTTGCAGCACCGGTTGACGTGGGGCAAGGCGGCGGCAATCTCGTTTATTTTCGCGATTTTGCTGGCAACCGGAATCGGCGCAACTCTGCGCACGCGCCTGCGTTTGACCGGTCTGCGATTTGTCACGCTCATTCCAGTGGTGCTGGCGGTGACCGCGTTGCTTCGTCTGGGCAGCCCGGCGCTCGATGCCACGCTTTCGGCGCGTCCCCTGGCAATCGAGATCAGCCACATAGAGACTACGCCGCTTCCTCTCGCCGTCTTTCACGTCTCACGCCAGACCGAATATGGTCTGGCTTTCTATCGGAATCAGGCGATTCCCCGGTATGAGCGCGGCGAGATTCCTGACGGCGAACATCTGATCGTCGCCCCGGAGGGATCGCAAACGGCGGTCGCCAAGGAAGTAGCCGGGAGGCGCGTGTCCTATCTCGGAAGCTTCGCGCCGCAGGGATTGGACTATTACTGGGTGGCCAAGAGCGGCCGGTGACCTCAGCGGCTGAAGGCGTCGAGAGGAAACGGCATATTTATCGCAGCGGTAAACCGCTGCGCCGCCCAAAATCGCTGGTCACCTCCACGGCGGCTTCACTTCCGCCATCCATTCTTCGCCCATGTTGTCGTCGGTAATCACATGGCGCGCCCCCAGGCGCGCGGCTAGCACATCACCGGCTTCCAGGCCCAGATCACGCGGAGGTTCCTTGACTGAACCCGCCAGTGCCATATAGGCCGCCAGCGTAATGGCCGTGCGGCTGTTCGCGGGATCGAAAACCAGCCGGCCATCAATCCTGTACTGGCGCAGCACATCCAGCCAGCGCGCTGGATCGAGCGTGATCGGCGAATCGCTCAGAGCCATGAAGTTGATCACTCTCAGGCCATTGGGGAAGACATGCAAGCCGGTAACCATCACGTCGGGCGATGACGTCGTGTTGTAGTAAAAAATGCCGCCGCGGTTCAAATGCCGCTTCGCCAGTTGAAGAAAGTCCGATGAGAGCAGCACGGACGTGTGATCCCGCCAATAAAATGTCGTGTTGGCGGCGATCAGGTCGTAACGCGCCTCCGGGTGGGCCAGCAGCCAGCGCCGTCCATCGTCAATAAAAATGCGGGCCTTGGGATTGCGCAACAGAGAACTTACCATCGGATATTGCGCGATCAGCGGCAGATAACCGGGGTTGATTTCGACGATGTCCAGCGTTTCGACCTGCGGATGGTTGACCAGGACCTGTGCCCACGATCCCGATGCCAGTCCAATCATCAGAATCCGCTTCGGCGCAGGATGAAACAGGCTCACCGCGTAGGCCCGGATCACCAGGTTCCTATCATCGAGCGGGTCAATGTTGAAGACGCCGTCATACACGCCGCCGCCCATCACCGAGCCATCCGCAGTGACGGCGATGACCCCGTTACGATTCTCCACCACCTGCGCCATGTATCCCACCGTGGCCGCTTTGGGTCCGAAAATCAGCTTGCCGAACAAATTGAAATACAAGCCTGAGGAAGCAAAGACGATCAACAAGGAAGCGAACACCGCGCCGGGTGCCCAACCCGGACGCACTCCATAGCATCGCTTGACCAGGATCAGCACCAGAACACCGGCGCCAACGGCGAGCAGCGCCAGTTGCATGGACGTTTGTTTCGTGCCGTAGTAATTCATCAGAACGAAGCCCACGCCCAGGCTGCCCAGCGTCGAACCGATGATGTTGGAGACGTAGATCAGGCTCACGTGCCGACCTGCCTGCTGATCTGCCGAGACTGCCAGACGGCAAAGCAGAGGCAGCACGGAGCCCAGCAGTCCAGCGGTGACGAAAAATGCCGGCGCGCTATAGCTTGCGGCATATCCTTTCCACGACAGGTAAGCCACTAGCGGCGGCAGATAAATGGAAACCGCTCCGGCGATGAGCAACAACAGCCCCATGGTCTGCATCACCACCAGGGAGGTTTTATTCTCCGTGAACCTCTCCGTCAGGTACGATCCTGCGGCAATTCCGCCCAGGTAAGTTGCCAGCAGAAGGGCGAAGGCAGGAGCGCGATCGGCCGAGGCCAGAGCCAGAACCCGGAACCATTCGATCTCGAAACCCAGCGCAACAAAGCCAACCACTCCCGCCACCAGCATCGCGCCGCCGACAGGGAGACCGAGAACCGGGCTTCTCGTATCCACGGCTTCCGCTGTCCCGTCGGATGGCGAAGGCGTTCCGCGGCTTCGGCCGTAAACATAAGCCGTCGTGCCCACTAGAAGATTGATGCACGCGGCAATGGTCACGGAACCAGACTGGCCAAAGCCTCGCATCAGAAACCGGGCGCACAAATAACAGGCCACGGCCGATCCTAGTGTGTTGACGAAATAGAGCGTCGCTACCGAGTAACCGACATTCCGCGACGAATGCACCAACTGCTCAACCAGCAAAGGTAGGGTTGCGCCCATCAGCATGGTGGGCACGATCAGCAGCAGGAAGCTGAACAGAATTGTGTATCCGAGGCTGCTGCCGGCCGTATAGCGTGCCGCCCACTGAAAAAGATGCAGCGAACTCAGGCCGAACAGGGCGACTCCCAGTTCGCAGATACCAAAGATCACAATGCCCTTATCGGGGAAGCGGGACGAGAGCCATCCTCCCAACAGGCTTCCGACGCCAAGACCGAGCATGAACGCGCTCACCACCACGGCCACCGATTGCACATTCACGCCGTAAATTACGAACAGCGCCCGTTGCCATACGATTTGATAAATCAGCGCCGGAAATCCGGAGCCGAAAAACAGGATCGCCAGCAGGACCGATTCCGCGCGGCTTTTCGTTTCCTGGAAGCTTCGCAGCGTGATCTGAAGCAAGAGAAGAAAGTCGAGTGCCAGCAATCCTGCAACGGGGAATGATTCCATCTGCTCCTCAGACGCAGCTCATCCGGGCCGGAAATTTTCGGAATGAAATGCCTGTATATCACGAGTGCGGGCCGCACCGTATTTACCAAGGAGTTCCTTTCCTCCATCATTTCGCGGGTTGTCATCCCATGCACATCGGTTTGCCTCATGGTGCGCCAAACGAATACACTCCATTTTCGCGGCGGCAAAATGGAACTGGCCTCTGCGCCGCCCTGCGGGAGCCTTGTGGAGATTCTCGATCTCAGGCATTTTTCTTCGCTCGACTTGCGTCCTCTGCTGGATGACGAAGTCCATGCCTGGGCGAGCCTGCTCTCCTGGGATTACGGCCTCTCCGCCGACATGATCCTGCGTTACGTGGACGCCAAGATCCTGCCCGGTTATGCCGCCATCGAGCGCGGACGCATCTTTGGCTATGCATTCTTTGTTTATGAAGGCAGCAAGGGCGTGATCGGGGATCTATTCGTCGCGAATGGCGGCCGCCTGCCCAACCCCCGCGAAGTGGAATACCGCCTGCTCACCCACGTCATCGAAACCCTGCAGCAATCCCCCGGCATCCACCGCGTGGAAGCGCAGTTGCTCGTCCACCAGACCGGCGAGGTAGCACAACCCTTCGTGCAGCAGGGTTTTCAGCGTCATGCACGCTTGTTCATGGTGCTGCCGCTCGATCGTCCATCGCAACGGGCGCCGGCATTGCACCCGGATCTGGAAATGCGGCGCTGGTCGGAGCACGATTATCAGGCAGCGGCCGCCATGATCACGACCTCCTATCGCGGCCACGTGGATTCCGACATCAACGATCAGTACCGCACTCTCAGCGGCTCCCTGCGCTTTCTCAACAACATTGTGCGCTTTCCCGGATGCGGCACCTTCGATCCGGACTCGTCCTTCGTCGTTCTGCACAAAGCCACTAACGCTCTGATCGGGCTGATCCTCTGCTCGCGCGTGCGCCACGATGTCGGCCACGTAACCCAGGTTTGCGTTCTGCCTGAGTATCGCTCGCATGGCATCGGCGAGGCTCTTTTGGCCGCGACCGTCGGCAACCTGCGCCAGCGCGGATTCACCCTGCTTTCCCTTACCGTCACCGAAGCCAACAAGCGCGCCGTGGACTTGTATCTTCGCCTGGGTTTCGACACCAAGCGCGTCTTCGACGCGTTTGTGTGGGAAGGCTGACCCATCAAGTGCCTCATCCTTTCGCGTCCCTGGCGAAAAGGTGGGACATCATTTTGGCCCATTAGGTGCTAGCTCACGCCTCATTTCCCCTGTCCGGACATCTCCTTCCGTACCGTAGTAAGGCCGCCCGCCAGGCGCGAACATAGTAGTCGCAGGCCTGCCTGGCCAGAACCTACTCTCCCCTGATTTCACCGCCAGTCAAGCTGCCTTAATGTCTCGATGGCAGAAACCGTCCACGCCGTTCACGAAGAGCCCGTCTGTACCGTCTGGTCCCGAGCCGTGCAAGCCGCGCTGGGAGTGTTTGTGCTGGTGGGCACAGGCGTCATCGCCCACTATTCACCGGCGCCGTCCTCACAAAATCTGCAACGGAAAGTAGATCAGCTTTCGCGGGAGGTCCAACAGCTCAAGCAGGAGCAGGCGATGCCGGTGCTGGTGCTGAACCGTTACCGTAATTCGATCGGCTACATCTTCGGCATCTACGATGTGGGATACGCGGGGCAACGTCCCTTGTTGCGCGCGCGCATTTCGGGGACCGGATTCGTTGTGGCCGACGGGCTGCTCGCCACCAACCGGCATGTCGCCGAGCCGTGGTATGAGGATCCGGAGTCCAGCCAACTGATTGGTCGCGGCGCCACGCCGCATCTCGAAAAGCTCGTCGCTTTTTTCCCCGGACTGCCGACCCCCATCACTCTGCTCCCGGGCGCGGTCTCGGCGCGAGGGGACTTGGCCGTGCTCCACATGGAGGATTCACCGGCGCTGCACCAGCTTCGCCCGCTGCCCCTGGCGAACGATGAGCCCGCTCCGGGCACGCTGGTGGCAGTGGTTGGCTATCCCATGGGAGTGCTCGGCATGGTCGCGAAGTCGCCTCCTGCCGTTTACCAGCGGCTGGCGTTCCGCCACGATGATCAGGGCGCCGCCAATGAGTTGGCGGCCTTGTCGCTGATTCGTCCTTCGGCCACCTGTGGACATCTCGGCGATGTGGTCGGCGACAAGCTCATTTACGACGCTCCCACGGCGCACGGCGGCAGCGGCGGCCCGGTCTTCGATGCGCAAGGCGAAGTGATCGGAATCAACGCGGCTTATATTGACGGGTTCTCCGGCGGCACGCTGGGCGTCTCGGTGCGCGCGCTGCAACCGCTGATCGCGGTGGCCAAGGATAACCACTCCCCGTCCCGACCATAGAATCGAGCCAGGCTAACGATGATTGTCAAGACCGTATTCTCGTTCGGAATCTGCCTCGTGTTCCTTGCCACCGCGGCCCCAGCACAGCAATCACAAGGGAACCCATCGTCAAACGCCTTTTACCACGGCACTATCGGCCGTACTCTCGAGGTGCAAATGACATTAACCAGGCGGGGGAGCGAACTGACTGGTTCCTGCGAATATCAAACTCAGCGTAAGCCAATCACTCTGCGGGGACGCGTGCTCGCCTCGGGCGCTTACGAGATTGATGAACTCGATGCGCGTGGACAGCCGGCGGCAACGTTTTCCCTCAACCAGGTCTTCGCGCGGCACCCTGCGGAGTCGAGAAACCTGCTTTCCCGCCGTGGAGTTAGTCAGACCGTCTGGTCAGCCGGATCCCGTCTGGGGTTGCTGCACCCTTTCGCCGGTTTTTGGCGAACGCCCGTCTAGAATCCCTTAATCCAACCCGGTTCGCGCACATGCTCTTCTTCCAGGCGGCGCAGGCGGGCCGCCAGAATTCCGGGGCGTCCCAGATAGCCGACAATTTTCTGCGGGTCGGTGCGTTCCACCACCGGCAAGCGTCCGATATTATTGCGCAGCATTTTTGCCGAAGCCTCGTGCAGCAACTCGTCGGGATAAGTCACAATCACGTTGCTCGTGCCGGCATCGAGCACGGTCATGGCTCCCTTGGGATCCTGATCAAGCGCACGCAGCACATCGCCGCGGGTGATCACGCCCGCCAGCCGGCCTTTATCGTCCACAATCACCATGCCCTGATGCCGGCTGACTTCGGGATCGCGGCGGGCGATGCGATCCGAGAGCTCGCTGACTTTCATGCTCGCGGGCAGCTGTGGCACGCCGCGATCCATGGTTTCGGCGACGCTGAACTGCTGCAGCACATCAGCCTCGTACTCCTGATGAATGTGCAGGCCGCGGCGGGCAAGCTTTTCGGTCATGATGGAAGCCTTCGGCATCAGCAGCATGGCGATGCCGTCGGCGATGACGCTGACCAGCATCAGCGGCAGGACAGCGTTGTAGTCGCGGGTGATTTCGAAGGCGAAAATGATGAACGAGAATGTGGCGCGCGAAGCGGCGCCGAAAACCGCTCCCATGGCGACCAGCGCGAAGGCGCCGGCGGAAAGGTTCGCGGAGGGAAAAATGCCGTTCATACCCATGGCGAACACTCCGCCCAGCGCGGCGCTCGACATGAACATGGGCGCGAGCAATCCGCCGGACGTTCCCGATCCGAGCGAGATGACCAGCGCTATAGCCTTGGCCAGCATCACCACCAGAAGCAGCTTCCACGCGAGATTCGCGTTCAGGATGTCTCCGATGGTGTCGTAGCCTACGCCAAGCACGCGCGGCACGAAGTATCCGATGATTCCCAGGCCGAGCGCGCCGATGGCCGGCCACCAGAGCTCATCTACCGGCAGTTTTTCAAATTGATCTTCGGTCCAATAGAGCAGTTTGCTGAAGCCAACGGCGGCGAGTCCGCAAACCAGGCCCAACACAATGTAGAAGGGCAGAGCGCGGGGAATGCCGAAGTCCATAGCCGTGACCTTGAACATCGGCCCAGCGCCGAGCAGTTGCATGTGGACCGCGGTGGCGAGCGTGCTGGCGATGACCAGCGGAATAAACGATCGCGCCTTAAATTCAAACAGCAGCAGCTCGATGGCGAGAATGACCCCGGCAATCGGAGTGTTGAAGGTGGCCGACATGCCCGCGGCGGCGCCGCACGCGAGCAACACTTTGCGCTCCGATGCGGTGCTGTGAAGCACCTGCCCTACCAGCGAACCGACCGCGCCGCCGGTCTGAATGATGGGGCCTTCCGCGCCGAACGGACCGCCGGTGCCGATGGCAATCGCCGCCGAAAGCGGCTTCAGAATCGCAACCCGCGGCTGAATCCGGCTGCGGTTTACCAGCACCGCTTCCATCGCTTCCGGAATGCCGTGGCCTTTGATCTTGGGCGTGCCGTATTTCGCCATGAAGCCCACGATGATGCCGCCGATGACCGGAATCGGGATCACCCACAGACCGAGCGCGTTGTGGCGGGCGCTGATGAAGTCGGCGGCAAAGCGATGATAGAAAGCGATGTTGGTGAAAAGGCCGATCAACCTATAGAGCATAAACGCGATGAGCCCGGCGAGCAGCCCGATACCGCCCGCGAGGAACGACACCAGCACCATACGGAACTGCGCGGGTTCGGCGACGCGAACATCACCCACCTGGGCGCCGGTCGCGCCGATGGTTGCGGGAGGACGATCGTTATTTTCAGTCATGCTTCGAGTTTCTTGTGGTACGGGATTCGGAGCTGCCGGTGACATGGATGGCGCGCTTCAGCGCAGTGATCAGCGCCGGCCCCCGCATCCGCAGTTCTGCTCGATGATGCAGGAACAACTGGCGCAGCACTCGCTCGCCCTTTGCCGTGAGCGTCAGGAGGACTTCGCGGCGATCCTCCCCGGCCCGGTGCCGCCGCACGTAGCCGCCGGCGGCCAGACGATTCACCAGCTCGACGGTGCTGTGATGCTGAATCTGCATGCGCTCGGCGAGTTCGCCAATGCGCGGCCGGTGTCCCTTGGGCAGTCCTTTGATGGCGAGCATCAACTGGTACTGCCGCGGCTCCAATCCCGCCGCGCGCGAGGCTTTTTCGCTGAAGCGGAGGAAGCGGCGGATCTGATAGCGCACTTCAGCCAGCCACTCGTAATCGGCGGGAGTGAGTGAGTTTTTCATACCAAGCACTTATATCGTATCAAGACCTTTTTATTATTTGATCGTATCACGATATATATGGATTCGGGAAGACTGTGGACCGATGAACCACAGAGGGACACGAGGCGTCCGGGCGCTCCTAGTCACGCACGTCGCCCGCCATTTAGAATCCTTAGTCCCGCAAAATTAGACAGAAAGGCTGACCCACCGTGATTCCTCGTTATACCCGCCCGGAAATGGGCCGCATCTGGAGCGATGAAAACCGTTTTCGTACCTGGCTGGCAGTGGAAGTCGCCGCAACCGAGACCCTGGCCGAGGCCGGCCTTGTACCCAAGGCCGCAGCAAAAGCCATCCGCGAGCGCGCCGATTTCAACTTGCAGCGCATCCACGAGATCGAAGCGGAGGTGCGGCACGACGTCATCGCGTTTACCACCGCGGTGGCCGAAATCGTCGGCCCCGACGCGCGCTGGTTTCACTACGGACTTACCTCGAATGATGTCGTGGATACGGCGCAGGCGCTTCTGATCCATCAGGCCTCGGGGATCATCGCCGCCGATCTGGAAAAGCTCTCAGAAATCCTTGAGCGGCGGGCGTGGGAGTTCAAAGATACGCCCATGGTCGGTCGCACGCACGGTATACACGCCGAGCCCATCACCTTCGGATTTAAGCTGGCCAACTGGTATTCGGAGAATCGGCGCAACCTCGAGCGCTTTGCCCGCGCCGCTGAAGACATGCGGGTGGGGAAGCTTTCGGGCGCGGTGGGCACGCTGGCGCATCTCACGCCGGAACTGGAAGAGAAAATTTGCGCGCGCCTAGGTTTGCGGGCGGCGGCCGTTTCGTCGCAGGTGATTCAACGCGACCGTCATGCGCACTATCTGGCGACGCTCGCGGTGATCGCCTCGTCCTTGGATAAATTCGCGACGGAAATCAGGCATCTGCAGCGAACCGAAGTGCGCGAGGCCGAAGAATTCTTCAGCGAGAAGCAAAAGGGATCCTCGGCGATGCCGCACAAGCGCAACCCGGTGACCTGCGAGCAGATCAGCGGCCTGGCGCGGGTTGTGCGCTCGAACGCGCAGGCTGGTTTCGAAAATGTCGCCCTGTGGCATGAGCGCGATATCTCGCATTCCTCCGCGGAGCGGATCATCCTTCCCGATTCCACCACGCTGGTGAATTACATGCTGCAAAGAACCGCGAACCTGGTAGACACAATGTTCGTTTATCCCGAGCGCATGATGGCGAATCTGGAGAGCACCGGCGGCCTGGTCTTCAGCGGGCAACTTTTGCTCGATCTTGTGGAACATGGGGTTTCGCGGGAAGACGCGTATCGCATGGTTCAAAGCCATGCCATGCGCGCCTGGAAAGAAGGCCGCAATTTCCGTGAACTGATATTGTGCGACAAGGAGATCACGCGCCGCGTGCCGCGCACCCAGATCGAGCATGCTTTCGATCTGAAGCGCCAACTGCGCAGCATCGACAAAATTTTTGCGCGCGTATTTCCCCACAAGGGCGGTCGCCAGGTACGGCGAAAACATTAGTCGCGGCCTTCTCTGGCAACCCAACCCCGATTTTCAGCGTCAGTACGGCGATGAAAATTTCTCATCTGCTGGTGGTGCTGTGCTTCGCGTTCGGCGCAGCTGCGCAGAACGGCCAGCCGTCTGTGGCGCGGACTTCAGCGACCGTTTCCACAGCGGTCGAGTCCCCGCAGCATCAAGCTTGGGCCTTGCTGTCAAGCGGCACGCGGCAGGACAGCGCCGCCAGGCGCGCCTCGGCGGTCAGCGCGCTTGCTCTGATGAAAGGCGACAAGCGGGCCATCAACTCGGCAATTCGTGCGTTGGGGGACGGCAAGGCGGAGGTGCGGGTGGCTGCCGCCTTGACTCTGGGAGAGTTGCACGCGAAGTCCGCGATTCCCAACTTGGAAGCAGCTGTCTCCGACAGTGAACCGACGGTGGTCATCGCCGCGGCGCACTCGCTAGTGCTTTTAAAAGACAAGCGCGCGTATGAAATCTACTATCAGATTCTAACCGGCGAGCGCAAGGGCACGAAGGGCCTGGTCGCCGGCGAACTGGATACGCTGAAGGATCCGAAGAAAGCCGCCCTGCTCGGCTTTCAAGAGGGGATCGGGTTCGTCCCCTTCGCTGGCATGGGCTACGAAGCGTTTAAGGCCATCCTGAAGGATGACAGTTCGCCCATCCGGGCGGCAGCCGCGAAAGTGATGGCGGACGATTGCGATGCCAAAACCGAGGCTGCTCTCGTGGACGCTGCCGTGCACGACAAGAGTGCGCTTGTGCGCGCGGCCGCACTGGACGCCCTGGCGCGGCATGGCGATCCTACGGTCATCGCCCAGATAGCGCCGGCAATGTCGGATGACAAGCCTTCCGTGCGATATGTCGCAGCCGCGGCGGTTCTTCATCTGAACGATGCCAGTCACGCCAAACGAACGGCCAGGAACTGAACTCTTTGGCCATCTAAAGCGTCCATAAATCTTTAATTAACTAAGTAGTTAGTCAATACATCGCAACTATCTCCGTCCTTCCGGGTTCCTAAAGATTAAAGGGGGGATGGTGCGATGAAAAAGTCTATTCGGATTTTCGGTGGGTTTCTTTTGGCGGCCGCTTTCTCGGTTGGCGCAGTGGCGCAGACCGCAGGGAATGCCTCGCTTCAATCCCAGGTCACACAACGACTTGCGGCCCGCAAGGAATTTCGCGACGTGGGCGTGACCGTGCGCAACGGCATCGCCACGCTGAGCGGCAGCGTTGATCTTTATCAAGAGAAGTTGGATGCGGCCAAACAGGCTCGCAAAACCCCGAACCTGCAGGGCGTGCGCAATCTGATTGTGGTCAACGTCAAGGCCGTGCCCGATAGCGATTTGGCGCGCCAACTCGATCGCAAACTCTATTACGATCCCATGGGTTACGACATTGCGTTCAATTTCGTGACCGCATCGGTGAAGAACGGTGGCGTGACACTCGCAGGCTTAACCAGGGATCAGTTCGATCATGATTCCGCCTTGTTGCTCGTGAGCCGAACGGCAGGAGTCAAAGACGTTGTTGACAACATCACGGTCGCGCCGGTTTCTACCTTTGACGACCAGATTCGGTTCAGCACCTTGCGGGCGATTTATCGCGATCCGGTGCTCGGACGCTACGCGATCGATCCGGCCAAGCCGATCCGCATCGTGGTTGACAACGGCAAACTGAGTCTCTACGGCACAGTCGCCAATGCGATGGACAAGCAAATCGCCGGCATGCGCGCCAGCCAGGCTTCCGGCGCATTCACCGTGCAGAATAATCTTGAGGTCGCGAACAAGGGCTAACGTGGGAACGGTCGCAACCGCCTAAAGCGCAGCCTCGGCTGCGCTTTGTTTTTAGTTCAGGAAAATCTCATCCACATAGCACCAACGCCAGTTTTCGCCCGGCTCGAACGACTGGATGATCGGATGCTGCGTCTGATGAAAGTGTTTGGTGGCGTGCTTGTTCTTGGACGAATCGCAGCAGCCGACGTGGCCGCAGATCAGGCATTCGCGAAGATGAACCCAGGTGTCGCCCATTTCCAGGCATTCCTTGCAGCCTTTGCCGCTGGGCTTGACAGCGCGGATTTGCTTCACGTGGGAACAGGTTCCTTCATTCATCGAATCATCTCCAAACCAGAATCAATTCAATTCGACGCACGATGGCGCTGGTCTGATTCAAAGCCTTATTTGGAGCCCGGCTCTCCGCAATGGGCATCTTCAAGCATCATTTCGCCAGTATCCGCCGTTTCATTGCCGCCGGCAGCGTTTCGCAAGCCGTGCGCAAGACCAGTCGCGGCGCGTCGCCCCGAATTCTCATCAGATATGGCACGGTGCGCTTCGCATCGTACTTCGCAGTTTCCCGCAACAGCCAGCCTAAGCCCTTCTGCACCATGTCGTCTGTATCGGCTAACAACAGCGCCGTCAGGCGCTGAACTTCCGGCAAGAACATCTTCTGCCGTGTCCCTTGAATCAACGCTACGCACGCGGCACGCCGATGCCACCGGTCTTTCGATTTCGCCCACTGAAAAACTCTGCTGGTACGAGCAGGCTTCGCGGCGATCATGGGAGCAATCAGGTAATGCACCAGACCATCGTGGTCGGCCCAACTGCTGATCCGCGAGAGCCAGGACTCGAATAGGCGAAACTCGGCATCGCCAAAATCGGCGGTCAGCTTTTCGAGCAGAAAAACGGAAAAAACCTTTTCTTCGAGATTGCGGCCGGAAAAAAGCTGGTTCGCGACTTGCAGCAAGATGTCCGGCCCCAGTTCCTGCAGAATCTGACGGCGGAAGCGAACTGCAACTTTGCGAAGCTCGGCCGTGTACCAACCGTGCGACTTGATCTCTTCTTTGAAAAACCATTGCACGCCGGTCGCGTGCTCGACGGAGCCTTCGTTCTCGAGGATCTGACGGATTTCCGCGGCCAGTTGAGCGGGAGCGGGTTTTCGCGCGGGCATCGTTTATGCCGACCTCGCACTCGAGGCGCGCACGATCCGGTCATAAATCCAGAGCAGTGCAGCGGTGATGAGGCCGACAGCGGTCACCGTCCACCACATACGCTCAGGCTGGTGCGTCACTTCGCCGAAGTGATGCGCCAACGTGCCGCCGAACCATCCGCCGATAAGGGATCCGATTCCGATGGGCAGAAAAGCGAAACCCATGTAGGTACCTTGCTGGCCGGGCGGCGCGAGGCGCGAAATGTAGTCGTAATACGGAGGCTGTTGCGTGATCTCGCCGAGCGCCAGCACGAACAGCGACAGTACCGCGCCCCAAATCGTGGGGCGCAGGGCGATTATCACCCAGGAGAGCGACGTGATGACCGTGCCCAGAATCACGGCTTGAAACGGCGGAATCTTGCGCGTCAGAAGATTGACCGCAAGCGTGAGGCTGATGACGGTCAGCCCGTCAGTCACCAGAATGAGTTCGACATCTGCCTGCGAGTTGATGAATTTGTGAATGTATCCCGGCAGGCTGATGTATTGCTGCCAGAATACAACCCAGTAACCGGTGAAAATCACCAGGAACCACATGAAGCGGCTGATGCCCGCAAGCACCAGCGCAAGCAAGCTGCACCACATCCACCAGGGAATGGCGAGGTTGGGATAAATCCACAGCGCGATGCGCAGGACCAGAGCCGCCGCCAGCGTCGGGAGAACCAGGCGAGCATTGCCAACGACCACGCAGAAATTTCGCGCTACGGTTGCCATCGAAGGCGGAGGCGCATCGGTTTCCTGGCGCGGCTCGCGAAAGAAAAGAATCACCACAAAAAACATGGCGAACACGCTCAGGGCCGCCACGCGATAAACATTTTCCACGCCCAGATGGCGGTGGGCCCAGGAAGCGACCAGCGGACCGCTGGCGCCTCCGATGTTCACCAGCGTGTAATAAATCGAGTAGCCGATGGAGCGCACATTCGGCCGCGAGGCGCGCGCCGTGGTTCCCACCACGCACGGCTTGACCAGCGCGATACCGAGCGCAGGAAGAATCAGGATGCAGCCAACGAACAGACTGAGCGGCAGAGCGTTGCGCACGGGCGCGAGCCAGGGCGCGGCGATGGAACCGATCAGAAAATAGGCGACGGCCAGGATGAGATAAGCTACGGAAAGCGCGCGGCGAAAACCCAGACGGTCGGCGGCGGCTCCGCCGAAGATCGCCAGAAACCACACCATGCCACCAAAGATGCCGGTCAGGGTTCCTGTCTGCTCGGTCGAGAAATTCAGCCGCTCTTGCAGATACAGCGCAAGCGACGCGAACGCGCCGTAGTAAGAAAGGCGCTCGAAGATTTCGCTGAGGTTGGCAATCCAGAAGGGGCGATCGAAGCCAGTGCGAACTTCCTGGAAGCGTTGGGAAAAGGTCAAGCGCGGCTCCTGGATGTTTGCCGTTCGTCCATTCCTATTCCTTTGTCATCCCGAGCGGCGATCCGAGTCGCGCTCGCGTGATGAGGACAAGTCGAGGCACCTGCTTTTCCTCAGTTTGTTAATCGCTTTTCTACTTCCTCCGCCGACAGTCCCGCCACGCGAATGACTTTTCTGCGGCTGCTTTCGCCGGAGGCTATAGTAACGGAGGAACGCGGAACCTTCAAAAGCTTTGCGAAAAATTCGATGCAGGCCTCATTCGCGCGGCCTTCGACTGGCGGCGCGGTGAGGCACAGTTTCAGCGCATCGCCGACTTCACCCGTGATGGCATTTTGCTTCGCGCGGGGTTGGACTTTGACCGAGAAGGCGATGCCCTCAGGCCCCACGCGCAGCGGGATCATTTGGGCTCCGCCTTCTCTCTTGCCGCGCTCGCCTCCTTCGTGAGTTGCTTCAGGTGCTCCTTGTACAGGTTAAGGTTCGGGTCATCGTTTTTCGCACCCACCTCGATGGCTTTCTGGACGTTTTGTGTCGCCAGATCAAACTTGCCGGCGGCCTGGTAGCCGTCTCCCAAGCTGTCATAGACGTTGGCCGAATACGGATAATGCGCGACATTGCGCTGGAAGACCGCGATCGCCTCTTCGATCTTTTTCTCACCCAGCAGTTGATACCCAAGAATGTTGAGCGGCCCCTCAGGCAAGGGGACCTGATAACCGTAGAGTGCGGAGAGCTCGCGGTAGTGTTTTTCCATACCATCGAGGCCTCCCAGAGGCATTCCATTGTGGGGATCCCGCGGCGTCTGCCAATCGGCGAAGACGGTGCGGAGACCCGCATAATAGGCTCGCAACACCATCGAACCGTGGTCTTCGTCGGGATAGCGCGCCCAATCCCAGTGGAAGTCTTTGGGAACTTTTTGCGTCAACGTCTTCTGCAAGTCGTCAAAGCTTGCGCGCATAGGCACTTGTGAGTTGTCTTCGCTGCCGAGCGCGAGGAACAGTGTCTTGTTCAGTTCGGCGTGCGTGGCAAAGAAATCCTGCGCTTCGTGCAACGTGCGCTGGTGATCCCACCAGAGGCTCGGGCTGGCGGCGACGTACGCTTGAAACAGATCGGGGCGGGTGACCAGAATGTGAATGGCCATGAGTCCGCCAAAGGAGTGTCCTGCGAAAATGCGGTAGGGAGCGGTTCGATAGCGCTTCTCGATCTCCGGCATGAGTTCATTCTGGATGAAATCGACGAACCGATCTCCGCCGCCGCTGGTAGGATCGGCGACCTTGCCATCGGGATTCTTCGCATCGGAATGGCTGGGCGTGAGGTCTCGCGAGCGATCTGTGTTAGCAATGCCGACAACGATCAGCGGTGGCATACGGTCCTGCCGCGCCAGGAAATCGATCGCAGCGTCAATCACGTTGATATGATCCGGCCCATCCGTCAAATAAAGAACGGGAAGCGGGTCTTTTCCCTTGTCGTAGTCGCGGGGAGTCCGAACCCAAACAATGCGATCCTCGTTGAGGAGGTTCGAGTGCAATGTGAGTTTTTGCGGCGCAGGCGGAGCGATGTCCTGCGCAGGAGCGACGCGCAACAGCGTCGCGAGGGTAAGAGCCAAGAACGTTAAGCGGCCGGCAGTGCGATTCATAATTATGGGACGCAACGGATCAGTCGCCGTTAGCGAGAATCCAGTAACACTTCAGTATTGCAAGTCTCGCGCGACCCGTATTCATCAAATACGATACTTCACTACGGAGGCGCAGAGGCATCGAAGAAGTTGAAAGAAAAAGCCCCCTCCGTGACTCCGTGTCTCTGTGGTGAACTACCTCTTTCCAAAGATCGCCGTACCCACCCGAACGCAGGTTGACCCTTCTTCAATCGCGACTTCCAAGTCGTGCGACATGCCCATGGAGAGAGTATCCATACCGACAGCGGGATGTTTCTGCGCTGCGACCTGGTCGCGCAGTTCGCGGAGTTTCCGGAAAAATGGGCGTGCATGCTCAGGATCTTCGGTGAACGGCGGAACTGTCATGAGACCGCGAATCGCGAGGTGCGTGAGCGTCGGCGCCGCGTCCAGCAATTCGTGTAGCTCGGCAGACGCTGGAGCGACGCCGCTCTTGGCGGCTTCGCCTCCGATATTGATCTCGATCAGAACCGGCAGCTTCCTCTTTTGTTCCTCGGCGGAAGCGTTGAGTTTCTGCGCAAGCCGTAATGAGTCTACGGAATCGACGGCGCTGAACAGTTCAGCCGCCCTGGCGGCTTTATTGGTCTGTAGATGTCCGATCAAGTGCCAGTCAGCTTCCAGCAGGTCGCGCAGGGCTTCTGATTTTCCCGCGAATTCCTGCACCCGATTCTCGCCGAATAGGCGTATTCCTGCTTGATACGCCTCGCAAATTATCTCTGGAGGCTGGGTCTTCGTCACCGCCATCAAAGTGATGTCTTCGGGTTTGCGACCGGCGCGGCGGGCGGCGGCGGAGATGCGATCGCGAACAACGGCAACATTGGATGCAACGGGCACAAGACATTCAACCACAGGCTAGCTGCGCAATTTGAATTTCTTTTGCGGCGTCATCGCGAGAAGAGCCATTTTCCAGGGCGGAGGATCTCCCCGAGAATCCAGCCTGTGAGATCCCTCCTGCGGCTGAACAACGCCGCGGGTTCGGGATGATATCGGAAGGGAGATACTCCGCGGCCTCTGCGGTGAGATGGAGATCCCTCGCTGCGCTCGGGATGGCGGCGCGCGGCTCACGCCGCGCATAACGCCGTCACATGATCGCCGTCGGCGGGGCCGGTTCATCCGGGCTGCCCGCATTCGACAGAGGCACCTTCATCATGACGAAGATCAGCACCGCCATGCCGATCAGGCCGGAGAACGCGAAATCGCCGACATCAATATGCCAGAGCTGATGATTGCTCCCCACGATGGCAGCGATGACCAACCCGCATAGCGCCTCGCCGGCGATCAGGCCGGAAGCGGTAAGCACGCCCGCGTTATCCACGCGCGCTTTCTGCGCATCGTTGAAGCCACGGCGGTCGCGCGCCTTGTCCGTGAACCAACGGATGATGCCGCCCACAAAAATTGCCGACGTAGTTTCGAGCGGCAGGTACATGCCCACGGAAAAAAGCATGGGGCTTTTCACTTCCACCAGAATCAGCGCAAAGCCCATCAGAATGCCGACCACGACCAGCGGCCAGGCCATGTTGCCGCCGACGATGCCCTGCGCCAGCATGGCCATCAATCCGGCTTGCGGCGCAGGCAGAGCCGCGCTGCCGAAGTGGTAAGCCTTGTCCAGAACCATGAGCGGGAAGAACAACACGAGCGAGGCCACGATGGTGCCGAAAATGTCGCCGATCTGCATTTTGGCCGGCGTGCCGCCGAGGATGTGCCCCGCTTTCAAATCCTGCAGCATTTCGCCCGCGACGGCCGAGGAAACGCAGACCACGGCCGCAACGCCCAGCACGGCAGCGACTCCGCCAACGCCGGAGACTCCCAGCGCCACCATCAGGAGCGCAGCAACCACCAGGGTGCAAAGCGTGAGCCCGGACACCGGATTGTTCGACGATCCGATCATGCCCACCAGATTGCCGGAGACGGCGGCAAAGAAGAATCCCAGCACAATCATCACCGCGGCGGCGACGATAGCGCCGGCCACAACCTTGCTTTCGCTCAGGTTATGCGCACCGGCAATGAAGTAGTAATAGAGCGCGATCATGGCCAGAAATACCAGTCCCACACCCGCAAAAACCACTTTCGCGTTGAGATCGCGATCCACGCGGCTGGTCGCCTGATGCGCTTCGGCGGATTTCTTCAGGTCAGAGACGGCGCGCTTCATCCCGGCGAGCAACTGCTTGCGCATGCGGAACAGCGTGAAACTCGCGCCGACTAACATGCCGCCGACAGCGATCGGGCGAACAATCGAATACCAGACGCTGAAGGCGATGCCACCCCAGTACGCTGCGGGATTCGCGCCCTCCGGCATCGGCGGCAGTGTCGGTCCGAGGAAATAAATCAGGAGTGGAACCAGTAGACCCCACGCGACCACGCCGCCGGCGAAATTCAACGACGCCAGCCTCGGCCCAATGATGTAGCCCACGCCCAGGTACGCCGGACTTACGGCGGGCGAGGTGAACTGCGTCATGCCGCCGGTGGGCAGCATGGGCGAGGTTGCGCTGCGTCCCAGCCGCAGGCCAGTCGCCATCCGGGGAATATTGATCAGCACATTCCGCGTGTACCAGAATAGATTGACTTGCGACAGAAAATACATCAGACCGCCGAATCCCATGTTGGCGAAAAGGATCTTGGCGGCTTTGGATCCCTGCTGGCCGGCTTTATGAATCTCCGAAGCGGCTACTGACTCCGGGAACGGCAGTTCCGGATCTTCGACCATCACGCGCCGCAAAAGGGTCACGAACAGAATGCCCAGCAAACCGCCAATGACCATGAGCACCACCGATTGCCAATAGCGCTCCATCCCGAGGCTCGGCCACAACCCCGCAAGCACGAATGCAGGAATCGTAAACACGGCGCCGGCTGCAACCGATTCCCCAATAGCGCCGACTGTTCGGGCGATGTTTTCCTCCAGCAGTGACCCCTTCATCAGCCGCAGGATGGACATGCCAATCACGGCCGCGGGATAGGTCGCGGCAATCGTCATGCCGGCTTTCAGGCCCAGATAGGCGTTGGCGGCGCCCAGAATGCCGGTCATCAGCATGCCAAGCAACACGGCGCGAAAGGTGAATTCGCGCATTTCCATGTTTTCTGGAACATAAGGACGAAACTTCTTGGGGGCTTCGTTCGTGTTCATGGTCGTGGGGCTCATCGTAAACCTCAAGAGCAGTCAAAGACGCTCAAATAAGTGAGACGGCGCACCTTAGCACGCCCGCTGCCTCTTTTACAAGTGCGGGTGGCTGGGCTGGCGGAGCGCAGCCCGCCGCGCCAGCCGGAAATGCGCTCCAGCGCAATATTCCCAATGAAAATGCCGCTCCTGCGCGGGCTGCTTTGCTATAATATCCTCCAGCGCTGGCCGGAGGCACGCCCCCAATGCTCTCCAAAGAATTCCATTGTCGCGATTGCGGAGGCGGTGAAGGTTACCGATCCCGTCCGCGCACCGCGGTCGAAAAGTATGTCCTGCCCCTGATGTGGCTGCGCCCCGTACGCTGCTGCGGCTGCTTCCGTCGCTACTGGGTGCCAACTTTCGTGCACGTTCGCGAGCTGAGCGCTCCCGATTCTTCGCGGCAGGCAGCAGCCTGAGTTACCGCCGCTCGGATATCTAACCTCTTCTTCGCGAACCCTTGCGTTCATTGCTTCCGGCGCTCGGCCTCGTTATACTGGAGCAGATTCGTCGGTCGGCGCCCCCACAGCAACAGCCGGACGAGGGAGGAAGCGTCTTCAGCAGTAGCACGAACCCAATCCGTGTTGCCGAGACAGGGATTACGCCACAGCGCAGTTCAGTAGTTTCGGCTCTGGCCTCGGCCGCGAGCGGCGCCGCTGCCGCATTGTTCACGACGCTGTTCCCTTCCGATTGCCGCATCTGCGCAGCTCCCTTGACCAACATCTCGCGCCTGCCAGTATGTCAGGAGTGCTTGTCGGCCATGCATCCCATCGCCGGTGCGCTGTGCGAGGTTTGCGGTGAGCCCCTGGCGAGCGCCTACGCTCTTTCCATCAGCGCGAGATCTTCCGCCAGCGCGAACTCGGGGCAAACGAATCTCGCCGACGCCGGTGCCCCGCTCTGCGAACTCTGCCGGCGAGCGCAACCGCCCTACGTCAAGGCGACGGCATATGGGAGTTATGAAAGCGGCCTGCGGGAACTCATTCATCTCCTCAAGTACGATCGGGTGCGGCCGGCCGCGAATGTTCTGGGACGAATGCTGATGGAAGCGACCGCGGATCTCTTGCCTCTATTCGCCGGCCCGGCGCTGGTCGTGCCGGTGCCGTTGCACGCAAGCAAGCTCCGGCAGCGCGGTTTCAATCAGTCGGAGTCGATTGCCCGGGCGGCGCTGAAGTTGAACCCGTCGCCGAGTCGCTTTGAACTGGCTGCCGACATTCTGCAGCGCGTGCGCGAAACGCAATCTCAGATCGGATTGTCCCGCCATCAGCGGCGAGAGAACATGCGCGGCGCATTCTCCGTAGCCAACCCCGGGAAACTTGCCGAGCGCGAGATTCTGCTGGTGGATGACGTCTTCACCACCGGAACCACCGCTTCCGAATGCGCGCGAGTGTTGCGAAAAGCAGGCGCCGCCAAGGTGTATGTGGCAACCGTAGCACGCACTTTGAAGGCCGAGGCTCAGGCCGTAAAGCTCAATCTGGAAACGGAAGAGAGCATGACGATGGCCGCGGCAGTATAGTGGATTAACGTATGTCAGGGAAGTGGCACAATTCGCCCAACATCGGACGGGCTCACATGCCCGTTTCCATGCTCGACGCTCGTCCGAGCGCTGAGGGCCATGTCCTGCACGCGCCCGTGCTGGTGCTGAACGCTTCCTACGAACCCATCAACGTTTGCGCCGCGCGGCGGGCGATTGTCCTGGTGCTGAAAGGTGTCGCCATGACGGAGGAGGAAAACGGGCATTTCCTTCATGCGGCGCGTCTCGCCGTCCGCTTGCCGTCGGTCATTCGCCTGCTTGAATACCGCCGGATTCCGCACCAGACACGGGCGCTCTCGCGCAAGAACATTCTTCTGCGCGACCGTAATACCTGCCAATACTGCCAGGAGGTGCTGGCTTCGGGCGACCTTACGCTCGATCACGTGGTGCCGCGCTCTCGCGGAGGCGCTTCCACATGGGAGAATCTGGTGGCTTGCTGCCATCCCTGCAACCGGCAGAAGGGCAATCAAATGCCCGCCGAGGCCGGCATGAAGCTGATGCGCGAGCCGCGCGCCTTCAATCTCCACACCAGCCGCCATATCATGCGTCTGATGGGCCGCTCCGACGACAAGTGGCGGAAGTATCTTTTCTATTAGGCAGTCGTTGGCCCTCGGCTGTTCCTGCCGCGGAGAAACTCGTGGGATGTCATCCCGAGCGCAGCGAGAGATCTTCAATCTGACTAACGTTCGGGAAACACAAATTTCTTCAAGCTTACGGCCGCTTTTTTGGCGGCAAATACTTCTTTTCCACCGACGCCACAACCACGTAGTTGGGATCCACCATTTCGTTCAGGTGGATCCTGGCCACCTGCGACAGCAGCTCATACGCATCCAGTTCCGACAACCCGTAATCCCGATGAATCCACGCCACCAATTCTGTGAAGGCGATGCGCACGCAATCGTCCAGTGGCCGGTACGCTCCCACGGTCATGATCGCGTCGTTGTTCTCGAAAGCTGGCCAGCTGATCTTCCGGCCCTTCATGACGCTGACCCGAAGCCGCGCCCGCAGCGGAACTTCAATCGCGGTGCCGGCAACCTCGCCATCGCCCATCGCGGCATGGCCGTCGCCAAGATAGAGCAAGCCTCCCGGCACATTCACCGGAAAATAAACCGTGTTGCCGGCGCTCGCTTCGGGCGAGTCCATGTTGCCGCCAAATTCGGCGGGCACGATGGAGCTGCGCGCTTCGCCGCCCGCAGGCGCAACCCCGATGCATCCCAGGAATGGATGCAGCGGGATCTTGACTGAGAACTTCGAATCCAGCGCCTGAAACGTCGCGGTGTTTGCGGAATGATCCACCGGATAAAACCAGATTTTCTCCGGCAACGGCGGGTGAAGCATCGGAGTGTAGTTGGTTTCGTTGAGCGCGCCAAAACCTGGCGCGGTCGCGCCCACGCCCTGATCGCTGTCTACCTCGAGATCCAGAATTTTCACCGCCAGCGTATCGCCCGGCTCAGCGCCCTCGACGTAGAACGGCCCGGTCAGCGGGTTGTCGCCCTTGCTCATCGCGAGCGTATCGCCTGGTTTGCGGATGGCATTGCCAAAGCAATCCAGGGTGTTGGTGTCGAGAATGTCCCCGGGTTTCAAGCGCGCCACTGGTTCGGCCGACGCATACACATACTTCACCGTGTTGATGGTGGCGGCGTATTGCACGACCGTATTACTACCGGCTTGCGCAGCGGCGAACCAGCTAAGCGCAACGAAAGCAACACACTGCAGAATTCTGCTCATCCCGCGCTCCTGGACTGTCGAATCAAGATTGAGAGGATCACTTCCTCAGAAGGATAGCAGCGCAGGTCGTGCTCATGAAGCGCAGCTAGGGGCTAGCGGCATCAACTAACTCAGTCTCCGGCAGGCTCCCATACCCTCTGGAGATTCGGCGACTGCGGCCCGCGCTCTTTGGCCGCGAGCTGCTCCCTTCCCGTACTCACCAGCGCCACTCCGCCGAGGATGATCGCGGTCGCGGCGAAGGTGCGCACGCCCACCGCTTCGCCGGCGACCAGCCATCCGATCAGCACAGCCACCACCGGGTTGACATACGCGTAGGTTGATACTCGCGACGGCGAGCTTACGCTCACCAGCCAGGTGTAAACGGTGAAAGCGATAATCGAGCCAAACACGACCAAATAGGCCAAGGCCAGCACGGATCGCAAAGTCAAAGTGGAGAGATGGACCCGCCCGGCTTCTCCGGTCAATACGCCGGCGACAAGCAGCGTGGCCCCGCCGCTCATCATCTGCATCGCGGCCGAGAGCACGGTAGAAGAGGACATTTTCACCGAGCGACTGTAACTGGTGCCGATGGCCCAAAGCAGAGCGCTCGATATCACCACACCGGCGGCGAGCAGATCCAGATGCGCCCGCAAGCCATCCGGTCCAATCAAAAGGGCAACGCCGGCAAAACCCAGAAGCAGCCCAGCCCATGCCTTAGGGCCCAGCTTGCGCTCGCTCCCATCAACGCGCGAGAGCAGCACAGTCCAGAGCGGAAGCGTGGCGCACAATAACGCTGCCGAGCCCGATGGGACTTTCTGTTCCGCCCAGGCCAGCGTGCCGTGGCCTCCGAGGAACAAAAGCGCGCCCGCGATGAGCGCATATCCCCATTGCCTGAGCCGAGGCGCCGGTGTGCCGCGGGCTCGGGTCCAGGAAAACACGACAACTCCCGCCAGCAGATGACGCACACCCATCATGATAAGCGGCGGAATCGATTCCACGGCGTACCGAATCCCAAGATAAGTAGAGCCCCAGATCAGATAGATTGCCAGAAATCCGAAGATGACGTTCAGGCGCGCGGGATGCCGCCGCACAGAAGACGGCGAGGTGGCAGCTCCCCCGATTTCAACTGGGCAACTGTGCAAGACGGCTCTTACTTTTGAAGGATGGTCGCTCTGCATGTCTCACCATCAAAACCACGTTTACCAGTGATAGAATTCTACTCGTTGCTTGTATAACCTGTCAATCTATTTTTAAAGGTTAGATGATCGTGTAAGCTTAAACATGTAGATGTCACAGGCCCGATCAAAGTCGCCCTTCGAGTACACCGGAGGCAATGCCGCTCTCAACTTCGCCGACACAGTCAACAATCGTACAGGCGCGCATCCCGAGGATCTGTTCACAGATTACGGCCGGCTGGTGCAGTGGGCGAAAGAGTCGGGCGTGATTGCGCCGAGAACCGCCGAGCGCTTGCTCCGGCTGGCGGCGGAGGCGCCGGGGCACGCCCAGAGTGTGCTGCGCCAGGCGCTCCAGCTGCGCGAGGCGATCTACGACCTGTTCGTTGCCATCGTGCACCATCGCGGCATTCCCAGCACGGCGCTGGCGCAGGTCAACGCGGCGGCGCAGCATGGTGCCGCACACACGCGCATCGCCACAACCCACCGCCGCTTCGCCTGGGAGTGGATTCAGCCCGAAAGCCATCTGGATTCGATACTGTGGCCGGTGGCGCAGGCGGCGGCGGATTTGCTGACCTCGGAGGAACTGGTCCATGTCCGGCAATGCGCGTCGGAGACTTGCGCCTGGCTTTTTCTCGACAAGACGAAAAACCACCGCCGGCGCTGGTGCGAAATGAAAACCTGTGGCAACCGTGACAAAGCTCGACGATACTATCAGCGGCAAAAAGCGGGATAAGCCGCCTCAGCAGTTTCCAGGGATGCACACTTCGCAACCAGCCGAGAAAATTCGCCGCGCCATCTACTATGGAGCGACCACATTCGTGCTGGTGCCGATTGTGATCCTGGTTGCCTTATGGCAGGAAACCTTCCTCGGTCCGGTGTTCATTCCGGGCGCTATTCTTCTGCTGTTTTGCCTGGTCATCACGCGATGGGACATGATTTTCTATCCCCTGCCGTTTCTGCTTTTCGCGGTGCTTCTCATCATCGCCTATCGCTCCGGCGGCTGGATGGCAGTCGCGAGCTCACTGATTTTTCTGGCTCTACTGGAACTTATTTGCCGGCGACCGGGCCGAGGAGACTCGATCGTACTTGTATTTCCCCTCAATCAGGGAACCTACTGCGTCGCGCACGGCGGAGTCTACCGCTGGCTGAATCATCATCGCGGTTCGCGATCGCAGGCGTATGCGCTGGACATCGTCAAGCTGAACCAGTTCGGCGTGCGAGCAAAGGGCATTTGTCCGAGGCCATTGACCGCCTATGAGATTTTTGGTGACGCACTCTACGCTCCCGCTCCAGGCATTGTGACTGCGGTGGTAAATGATCTTGCCGATCTGCCACCCGGCGAAATGGATTGTCAGCATATCGCGGGAAATCACATTGTGATTCGCATGGATGCCAGCGACGTTTCCATTGGCCTGGCGCACCTGATGCAGGGCAGCGTTCGCGTCGAGGTTGGCGAGCAGGTCTGCGCGGGACAGATCCTGGGGCGGGTCGGGAATTCGGGCAACACTACGGAACCACATTTACATATTCACGCCAAGCGCGGCGGCAAACCGGATTCGATGCTGGACGGTGAGGCCGTACCAATGCGCTTCGGCGGGCGCTGGCTGATTCGAAACAGCATCGTGCGGCTGCGGGCAAAGACTGGACCGGGTTACGCGGTGCGCAAGTGATTGAGTGCTGGTGGAAGTCTATGAAAAAGCTACAGCCATAAGATAAGCCCTCAACCAGGCAGGCCGGGCCGGCGCCATCCCCGCCTACGATGCCCGGTAAACCCGCCTGGCAGGCCTTAGAATCGTCGTTTGCGGGCCCGGCACGCCCTTTTCCCTCGCGCACAACCCAGATCGCGTTAAAACGATGCAGCATGCGCGTACTGCTGGATTATAGCTTTCAGCTAACAATGTATCGTTTTGAGAATCAGGGGCCCGACTTCAGCCGCACGCGGCGCCATCGCAGAAAACAAAACACTTATCTCGGCGCCGGAAGCGCCGCGCCGCGGTAAAGCCGGTTTGTCGGGGTGTTGGGGATGGATAGAGCCGGCTTACCGGCGCTCTTCCCGCTGGCGAAGCCAGTCCAGAAACATCTGCTCGATCGGTTTATCGTAGCCCATCATCACGTGGCGGATGGTGTGGCCGCTCACGAAATGACAAACCTCTTCCGCCAGATTTTTGGCATGGTCGCCGGCGCGCTCCAGCGATTGCGTCATGAAGATGACTTGCAGGCTCGCCTGGCGTTGCACACTTTCCGGATTCTCGATGTGGCGAAGAAAAATCAGGTTGCGCAGGCGATCCATCTCCGCGTCGGCCCGTAACACATCCACGGCCTTTTTCACATCCCGCGCGGAAAAAGCCAGGCCCACATCGGACAGCATTTTTTCGAGCACAGTTGCCATATGCGTCAGATCGCGCATGTCCTGGGGATCGAGCCTGCCGGCGGCCGCCTGCGCGCTGCTGGCGAAGCTGAGCAGCAGGTCACCGATACGTTCCAGTCCGATCATGAACTTCATGCAAGCCAGCAGTTCGCGCGCTTCCGGTTCGGTCACCTGCGTGATGGCGAGGGTAACGCCGTCGTCAATCTCGCGGTCCATCGCGTCCAACTCTTTTTCACGCTCGCGCAACGTGACCAGCAGTGCGGAAGAACCAGTGGCAATGCCCTCGGCCGCGGCCGCGGCGGCGTCCTTCGCCACTTCGCAGGCCTCGATAGTGCGCCTCACCAGGTGCGAATAGGCAGGCTCAGGAACTGACCGGTTCGCGGCAGCAGAACTCATTCGGATCTCCCTTGGCTTCAATCTTGACGCATACGGCACTTTTGCAGTGGCTTGCCGCCGGCTAGAGTTAGCGATCACAACGCAAGCATAGGTGCTTTCCCGCGCGTCAGTATTAAAAAAGTGTAAATTCTTGAGATAAATCCGGTTTCCGGCGTGGCCAGATCACTCCGCCGCGATCTGGGATTCGGCCAGTTCGACCGGGGAAGCGGGCGGGGCCAGGGGCAGGGTGAAACAAAACATCGAACCGTGATTCAGTTCGCTCTCGGCCCGAATGACACCGCCATGCGCCAGCACGATATGTTTGGCAATGGCCAGGCCGAGCCCGGTGCCGCCGGATTCGCGCGAGCGGGCCTTATCCACGCGGTAAAAGCGCTCGAACAGGCGCGGCAAGTGCTCGGAGGAAATTCCCGGGCCAAAATCGCGGACGTAAAACTCGATTCTGTGAGCCCCGGCCGGCCGGGCACCAAGCACGACTTTTCCGCCCTTGGCCGCGTATTTGAACGCGTTGTCAATCAGATTGGAAAAAACCTGATGAATGGCCTCGCGATCGGCATTCACCGGTTCTGAGGTGGTTACTTCCACCTGCAACTCGATGCCCTGCGAGCGCGCCAGCTCGCGAAAATCGTCCACGGCTTCCTGCAGAAGCTCTCCCGGCGTCACCGGCTGCACATCGAAGCGGTGTTCACCTGATTCCACCCGGGCCAGAGTGAGCAAATCTTCGGTCAGGCGCGACATGCGGCCGGCATTTTTGCGAATGATTTCCAGAAACTCGCGCGCGTGGTCGCTCTCCGGAGAGCCGTCCAGCAGGGTTTCCGCGTAGCCCTGAATCGAGGTCAGCGGCGTCCGCAGCTCATGGGAAACATTGGCGATGAAGTCGCGGCGGGTTTTCTCGACGCGCTCGTTCTCGGTGAGGTCGCGAATCACGGCGACCGCGCCGCCGCCGGGCAAGGGCGCGGCGGTAACATCGAATGTCCGCGCGGGAATAATCGAAGTCGCCCGTGCCGTAAACACTTTGCGGGCGGCGCTTGCGCCGCGCACCGCGCGGAGAAAATCGGGGTCGCGCACGGTTTCCTCGACCGGCGAATTCAGCCGCGTGTGTTGCGGAACGAGTTTGTCCATGCTCTGGTTCGCCCACTGCACGCGGTCATCCGGGCCAATCGCGATGACGGCATCCTGCATGCTGTTGAGCAGGGTCTCGAGCTGGCGCTGGCTGGTCTGGAGGGCGGCAAAGTTCTCCTCCACCCGGCGCGCGGTCTTATCCAGAGCCGAAGCGACCTGCCCGATCTCGTCGGCTGACGATGCCGAGATGCGGGCCGCCAGATCGCCTTGGGCGATACGGACAGCGAAGCGTACGATCCGTTGCAGCCGCCGTGCCGTAAAGTGCGCCGCCACTGCGGCGATCAGGAGCGCGATGGCAAACGCGATTCCCGATCCCAGCCACAGCATGCGCCGGGCATGAATGGTGGCGCTTTCGATGTCAGACAAAGAATAGGCAAGCCGGGCCGCACCGCCGGGCAAAGGAGCGGCAACGTAGAGGAACGGCACACCCAGTCCCGGGCCAGGCCGCACGTCGGTTCCGATCTGGCCGCGCAGCGCCGCGACAAACTCCGGCTGCCCGGTTTGACTCTCGCTCGAATTGTCAGCGGTCTCCGAGTCGGCGATGATCTTCCCACTCGCATCCATCACCGTGGCGCGGGCTCCGGCGGCCTGGGCCTCCTGCGCAACGATGTCCTGCAGGTTGTGCTCCCGATCCGTGTTGACCCGGTTCGCCAGCATCACCGCTTTCTGGCGGAGATTGCGTTCGATTTCCTGCCGCAGAGAATTTTCCCAAGCCTGGCGCGCCGAGAAATCCAGAGTCACAGTTGTGGCCGCGACCACCAGAAGAAAGGCGCCCAGCAGCTTGAAGAAAATCCGGTTTCTCACTTGGGAGCCTCGAAGCGATATCCGGCCCCGCGGACGGTCTTGAGATAGCGAGGGTTCTCCGGATCCGGCTCGATTTTCTCGCGGATGCGGCGCACATAGACATCCACGGAACGCGGGGTCACATAGGCGGTGTCGCGCCACACCGCGTCGAGCAACTGATCGCGGGTGAAAACCCGGCCAAGATGCCGCACAAAATAATCGAGCAGGCGGAACTCGGTGGCCGTGGTCGTAACCGGCTGTCCCCGCGCGGTGAGGGTCATCGCGCCGGGATCGATTTCGATCTCTCCCACGCGCAGGGGTGACTGCGAAAGCGGGCGCTCGAAACGCCGCAGCACGGCTTTCACTCGCGCGACGAGTTCGCGTGGGCTGAAGGGTTTGGCAATGTAGTCGTCGGCGCCGAGTTCCAGGCCCAGAATGCGATCCGCCTCGCCGCTTTTAGCGGTCAAAAAAATGACGGGACTCGAGGCCAGCGACTGGGTCTGACGAACCTGCCGGCAGAGTTCCAGCCCATCCTTGCCCGGCACCATGATGTCGAGAATGAAAAGCGTGGGCCGCTGCCGCTCCGACTCCATAATCACGCCGTTCCCGGTGGGGAACACCTTGACGGCGAATCCCGCGCCCTCCAGATGATGCCGTACCAGCCGGGAAATGTCCGGATCGTCCTCCACTACAAAGATGCTGGGTTTCACAGGATTATTGTAGCCGGGAGGCTGCCAACCTTGCGCTGATTGTAACCTGATTGAAACATTTGCGGGGAAACGGTCGGAAGTTGTGGGGTGCCCCAGGTCTCGCCGCAGTTGCGAGACCTAAGAATCGGAGAGCCAGCCGCGCGAGTTGCGGAGAGGCTTTTTTTGATGCGCGAAGAAACCCTCACCTGCGATAACCAATAGGTGTAAAATACGTCCCGGCCCATGAAGGTGATGTGCATTGATTTCCGCAACCGCTGTGGCAAATCAAAGCCTTTTTCCCGAATCGCCCTGCGAGGAAATATGACAAATATGACGAAAGAGAGAGCTCCCTGGAGGCATCGTGCGGCGTTGCTGCTTCTGGTTTCCATTGGGCTACTGGGTGCGGCGTCTGCCCAGACCGAAAGCGTGCTTTACAGCTTCTGCTCACAAACCAATTGCACGGATGGTGAGAATCCCAATGCAGTGGCCTTTGACAAAAGGGGAGACCTCTATGGGACGACCCAAAGCGGTGGGTACGGAGTTGGTGTCGTATTCAAACTCACTCCCCGAGGCGAGGAGACGGTATTGCACAGTTTTTGTAAGCAACCCCCCTGCACCGATGGCGAACTTCCTTACTCAGGAGTGATCTTCGATCCCAAGGGAAACCTATATGGCACAACCTACTACGGAGGGAGCCGACTTCTTCGGCGCAACGGACACGGCGTCGTGTTCAGAGTCACTCCATCCGGAAACGAGTCCGTCCTTTACGGCTTTGGGAAGCGGCACATAACCTTCACGGATCGGGATGGGATCAATCCAGTAGGTGGCGTGGTCCTCCACAAGGACGGAAACCTATATGGGACAACGTATGAGGGCGGCGCATACGGATACGGCGTCGTATTCAAGCTCACGCTAACTGGTAAGGCGACAATCCTCTACAGCTTCTGCTCGCAGCACAACTGCACTGATGGAGCGAAGCCCGAGGCAGGGATCGTCTTTGACCAGAAGGGAAACCTGTATGGGACGACAGCTGAGGGCGGGGCCTATGGCTGCGGCGGCGACGGATGTGGCGTCGTGTTTAGGCTAAGTCCGGGGGGCATGGAGACCGTCCTGTACAGCTTCTGTACGCTGAGTAGCTGCGTCGATGGAGCAGGTCCCTTAGCAGGGCTGGTCCGCGACAAGGCGGGAAACCTATACGGTACGACCATCTCGGGCGGGACCGGTGGGGACGGATACGTAGGGGAGGGCGTGGTATTCAAACTCACTCCGACGGGCGAGGAGACAGTCCTCTACAGCCTCTGTAGTCAGTACGAGCAGGGCGAATGCCCGGATGGAGCAGGACCCCAGGCAGGCCTCATCCGTGATCGCAAGGGAAACCTGTACGGGACGACCGGGTTCGGCGGGGCTTACGACTCCAGAGGTGGCGTCGTATTCAAGGTCACGCCCGATGGCAAGGAGACAGTCCTCTACAGTTTCTGTGCGCAGAGCAACTGCACCGACGGCCAATCTCCCAAGGCAGGACTGGTATTTGACCAACAGGGTAACCTGTACGGAACGACCGTGCTCGGCGGGACCCACGGCGATGGCGTCGTATTCAAGCTCATGCCAAAGTCCCATGTCCGCTGAGACGCGCTGGCGATCCGTCGAGGATCACATTCTCTGCGCTGTCCACGCGCAACCGCATCCCGGGCGGCACGAACGTCGTGGCGCCGTATTCGCTCACCAGCGCCGGCCCCGCTAGGCGCTGCCCGGGGCGAAGAGAGGTACGGTGGTAGAGTGTTGCCCTCCTCCCCTTCTTGCCGTCGAAGAAAATCGAAATGCGTTCGGGCGGGATGTCGCGGTTATCATCCGCCTCGGCAGGCCGCATCGCCTCCTTCGCCTGTACAGATCTCATCGTAGCCCGCAGCCGCAACGTGACCAGTTCCATTTCTCGCGCGGGATAACTGTAACCGTAGCGACGTTCATGCTCGCGCTTGAAATCGGCCAGCAGAGCGCGGGTAAAGGGAACATTAAGTTCGTAACCCTGGCCGCGATAGCGAACGTCCACACTCAGCCGATGCTGAGCTTTTCCTCGCCAGCCTTCCGCGCGGAACGCCCCCTCCGCTTTTTGGCGCAAGGCGCGAAACTCTTCCTCCAACCTGCGCCGCGGGAGATCGCGCAGAACCTGCAAACCCACCGTGCGCGAATAATCTTTCACCACATCGCTGACCAGAATCCCAAATGCCGAAAGCGCGCCCGGCATGGAGGGAAGGATGACGCGCGGAATGCCTATGGCTTGCGCCAGTTCGCAGGCGTGCAGGCCGCCTGCGCCGCCGAAGGCGACGAGCGCAAATTCGCGCGGATCAAATCCGCGCTCGACCGATATCAGGCGAATCGCCCTTTCCATAGTGGCGTTGATCACGCGAATCACACCGGAGGCGAATTGCTCGAGCGAGAGTTTGCAACCGGAGTGCCTGAGCCATTCGCTTATAATGCGGCGAGTGCGTTCGAGATCGAGAACGAATTCTCCCCCCAGAAACCGTTGCGGCTGCAATCTTCCCAGGATGAGATGAGCGTCAGTAACCGTCGGCTGCGTGCCGCGGCCATAGCAGATCGGTCCGGGATCGGCCCCGGCCGATTCAGGGCCTACGCGCAACGCGCCGCCCGCATCAAAGCGCGCAATCGAACCGCCGCCCGCGCCGACGGTATGAATGTCGAGCATGGGAACGCCGACGGGCAAGCCGGCGATCTCGGTTTGATTGGCGGCCCGGGCTTCGCCTTCGGCCAGTGCCACATCGGTGGACGTGCCTCCCATATCGAAGGAAATGATGCGATCGCAGCCGCTGCGACGTGCCATAACGGTTGCCCCGCGAATCCCGCCAGCCGGTCCGGAAAGGACAGTTCGAACCGGCTCACGGATGGCTGACTCCAGAGCCGTAATGCCGCCGCTGGATTGCATGACAAAAACTCGCGAGCGCGGAGGCAATTCGGCATCAATCTGCTTTAGGTAGCCTTCCATCACCGGTTGCAGATAGGCATTCACCACGACGGTGCTGGTGCGCTCATATTCGCGAAACTCGGGCAGAATCTGATGCGAAACCGAAAGCGGCACGCCCAACGGCCGCAGGGCGTCTGCGACGGCGTTTTCATTTTCGGGATTGGCGAACGAAAAAAGCAGCGAGATCGCAATGGCTTCCGGATGCGCCGCGTGTAACTGCCTGCTGAGAGTTTTCAAGTCCTGGGCGGAAGGCTTGCCCAGAATTTCGCCATCGCTGGCGGTGCGCTCCGCGACGCCAAATCGAAGGTCAGCAGGCACCAGCGGCTCAAGTTTATCGAAGAAGAAATCGTAAAGTTTGGGGCGAGCCTGCCTGCCGATCTCGATGACATCCTCAAATCCGGCAGTGGTCACCAGCGCGACGGGCGCCCCTTTGCGTTGTAATAGCGTGTTCGTCCCGACGGTCGTGCCGTGGAGAAGGATTACGGCACTCTTCACGCCGATTTTTTCTAAAGCCTGGGCGATTGCCTGCGAGGGATCCTGCGGCGTGGAAAACAACTTCATCATGCGGATGCGGCCGCGCTCCATCCAGACACAATCCGTGAATGTGCCGCCGGTATCAATGGCGATACAGAGCGGATGGCTGCGCGGGAGCCGTTTCATGGTTTGAAAACTGGAAGGTTAGAGTATCACTTCGTGGTGAGGACGATGGTAGGCGCGGCAGGAATTGAACCTGCAACCCTCGGATTAGAAATCCGATGCTCTATCCGTTTGAGCTACGCGCCCTCGCTTGCCATGATTCTATCAAGGCGGGCAATGAAAACCGCAGAGGACACCGGGGACGCCGAAGAATCAACCCCTGCGGTTTTAATTCCGCTCAGTTTTCCACCGGCAGATTCATCCGGTTGAGCAGATCGCGATATCCCGGCGTTTCGCGCAGGCTGTCAAATGCGGGGAAGTCCTGGACCGACAGAATCAGTTCATCATGCTGGTCATAAGCGGCTTTCAAGTACTGCAAAGCTTCACCCTTGTTGCCCAGCAAGGCGCACGTCTCTGCCACAAGGGTGGGCGAGATCAACTTCTGACTGTAATACCTCTTCTGCGTTTGCAGCATGCTCAGGAACATCGGTTTCGGATCGCCGCGGGTAAAGCCCTTCTCGGCTGCCGCAGTGGTCGCCAGGGCAACGTTATCGCGCAACAGCAAGGCATCTTTCCTCGATTCGACCAGGAAATCCGGATAGTCGCCTTCGGCCAGATAGAAGGTTCTCAGATAAAGGTGAGGAGAGCGGAAACCGGGGTCGGTGGCTTCCATCTGCTTCAAGAGCGTGATGGCTTCGTCCCGGCGGCCAGCGTGGAAAAGGATGTCGCCCTTGTCGGCGAGAATAGACGTGGATGCGGGATCGAGCGCCTGCGCCCGCTCAATTTCCGCGAGCGATTCAGGCAGCCGGCGCAGAGTCAGCAGATAGGTGGCGTACCAGTGATGAGCCACGGCGTTATTCGGATCGAGGTCGATGGCGCGACGGAACTCCAGTTCGGCGTTGGCCACGTCCCACTCCCCGTAGAACAGGACGAAAGCCAGTGATGCGTGAGCGGAGGAGGACTGATCGTCGAGTTCGACCGCCTTTTTCGCGGCCGCGAAGGCGCGCGCGTAGGCTTCGGCGGCGGGCATTGCGGTGTATTCGCGCAGCAGGTTATAACAATCGGCCAACCCCACATAGGCCGACGCATAGTTGGGATCATGAACGATAGCCTGGACAAAGTAATCCACCGCTTTGTTCAGATCGTCCGGCGTTCTCTTGTTCCAGTAAAAGCGCCCTTTCAAGTAGAGTTGCTCGGCTTCGGGATTGTGAGCGTGCGAGGAAGCCTGCACCACACCACGCGACATCTCTGCCGAGCCGGCGCTTTCCCTTGGTTTGTTTTCGAAGGTCTGCCGCGGAGGGTAGAGCAGAATCAGCGCCAGAACCGCCAGAAGGATTAGAGTCCCAACGACGAGCCAACTTGGGCCGCCTTCGGGCGCGGTGACGACGCGCGCCGACAAAGGACGAGGCAGAGCCGTTGCCGCGGAATCTGCGTCGGGAACAGGTTCTGGTCTTGCGGCCACGGTGAGCGCCCGCTCGGGCGAAGGGGCTGAACTCGGCAACACGGTTCGCGCATTGCGGGAGGTGGCGAGCCAAGCGGCGAGTTCGTCCGCGTAAGCGTAGACCCGGCCCTTGGTCCCAGGCAGGCGATGAACCGGAAGGCCGAGTTCCTTCTCCCAGCGGTTGACGGTACGCTCATCGCGGCCAAAGAAGACCGCGATCTCCTTCCAGGAATCAAGCCGCTGACGGTTTGTAACTGCGTTGCTTCCCGCCATAGATGTCGTGAAGTGTCGGATTCTGTCGGATTATGGCTCTTGCCGGGCGGGGGAACGGCAACCCAGTATAAGAAAGCCGGAGGCGTTTTTCCACCCCCACTTCCGGACGAGGCCAAGGCCGTCTCCCGGGAAACACTAAGTCATTCAATATCAATGATTTTCCGGAGTGGCGGCTGTTCGACTCGCTGTGCAGGGACGACGATTCCGGGTGGAAACAAGCAAAAGGATGATCTCAAGCCTCGCATCCCGGACGAGCGCGGAGAGTCATCAGAACCCGAAGAAATGAGGACACCGATGAGCATTATGAACACATCAATCTGGCCGGAGCGACGCTCGCGATTTCCACAGTTGGCAGTGCTTGTTGTCCTTGCAATTCTCGTCACGCTTAACAGCGCGATGGCGCAGGGCTTCAAGGTGACCAAACTAAACATTTTCAACACCGCGAATCCATCTGCTGTGGCGCTGAACACCGCGGGCGACATTGTGGGTTATTACGCGAATTCCTCGGGCGGGACTTCCGGGTTCCTGTATGTCGGCGGCAAATACACCAATCTGCAATTTCCGGGTGATGAGAATTACACCCGCGCCTCCGGCATCAACGACTCCGGGGAAGTGGTGGGTGATTTCTTTGGCTCGGATAATGCTTACCACGGCTACACCTATGTGAATGGAACCTACACGCAGTTCGATGTGGACCTGGGCAAGGCCTCGACTTCGCTCTTCGGAATTAACAAGGCCGGAGATTTCGTTGGCGTCGCCAACCCCAACGGCGGTGAAGAGGGTTTCACAGACATCGGTGGCAACATCACGGAGTTCTATGCCAACGGCACAGATACGACGTATGCCTACGGCATTAACGGTGCGGACGCGGTCGTTGGACAATACTTCGACGGGTCTGGCAACACTCACGGCTTTTACCGCGATAGTTCCGGCAAAATCACCGAGATTGCCTACCCGGGCGCCGGGCAGACCGCCTGCATCGGGATCAACGATTCCGGCGAAATCACCGGGTACTATGTGGATTCTTCGGGCTACAGCCACGGCTTTACCGATAAAGGCGGCAAGTTCGCCACCACGGATTTCCCCTTCACGGCTGGAGTCAACAGCAAAGGCGCATTCGTCGGCTACTATTACGCTCCCGATAAGGCTTACGGATATGTCGCGTCGCCGCAGGCGTTCAAGTTGTCGGAAGTGAAGATTGCCAAGGAACAGCAAGGCTATGTTTACGGCGTGAATAAGGCGGGCGTGATGGTCGGAAACTATGTAACATCTACTGGCCAGCCGCACGGCATGATGATTTCTGGCAGCAAGGTGACGAACATTGATGACCAGAAAGGGGCCAAAGGCACCACGGTCTGCCTGGACCTCAATACCGGGAGTGTGATTGTCGGCTATTACCTGGATTCCGCCGGCAACCCGCACGGATTTCAATACAAAGCCAAAAAATTCACAGACATACCTGGGCCGAAAGGCGCAACCACCAGCGAAGCAAGCGGCATCAACGACGCCGGTGATGTTGCCGGGGAGTTCTCGGATGCGTCCGGAAACTACCACGGCTTCCTGCTCAAAGGCGGCAAGTATACGCAACTGGATGTGCCGGGTGCGGTCGAAAGCTTTGCCTGGGGCATCAACTCGGCCGATCACATCACCATGCAATGGGCTGACTCGAACGGCTATCTCGAGTCATCTCTCTACAACGGAAAGACCTACACTACAATTAACGTTCCCGGTGCGTTGACCACCGGAGTGCATGCGATCAATACAGCCGGCGACATCGTGTATAGCTGGGAAGATATTTTTGGCAACCAACACGGTGCGATGAGGAAGGGCAGCGCGTACTACATCTTTGATTTCCCCAACGGATCGCAAACCGGTTCGGAGGGAATCAACGACAGCGGCCTGCTGGTGGGGCATTACCTGCCTAACGGGAAAAACAATCCGCAGCCTTACAAAGGCACGCAATAACACACACGGGGGCGGACGCCCTGCCCGCCCCCGATAACTCCCCAACCACGAATCACGTCCCGAGAAACTGTTAAAGCCGCGGCCACGCCTTGCCGATGAAACGGAGAGAGGCCGTCACCCTCAAGGAGAAGCATGGCCGGACGGGTCATCACTCTGTGCGCCGGTGCGAACGCCCGTGATCGCTGACGATGAGCCCTGTCACGCAACGTCCGCGCCGCTTTGTTCCGACCGTGGTGGTTGCGGCCGGCCTTATCCTGACAGTTGGCATCTTTGCGGCCTTGTGGAACCTGGAACAAGAAAGGGCGCGGGCATCGTTTGAAGGAGTGGCCCGAGAACGCCTGGATGCTTTGCAAAGCAACATCGCGCTCACCCTCAACAACCTGATTTCTGTTAAGGCGTTTCTGGATGCCTCGGGTGACGTCGATCGGGCGACCTTTGCCCGCTTCGCGAAGGTCGTTCTGCCCGGGAATCAGGCGATCCAGGCACTGGAGTGGATTCCCCGCGTCCCGCAGCCGTTTCGCCCCCGCTACGAAGAGGCCGCGCGGCGTGACGGTTTCCCTTCATTCCAATTTACCGAGCGCCGCCGCGGAGAGATAGTGCGCGCAGCAGACCGCGGCGAGTATTTTCCGGTATTCTTCGTCGAGCCCTATGCCGGCAACGAGAAGGCTCTGGGGTACGATGTGGCGTCCAGCCCTACCCGTCTTGAAGCCCTGCAGCGTTCAGCGGCTACCGGCAAGATGATTGCCACCAGCCGTGTGATCCTGGTGCAGGAGACCGCGGATCAATACGGCGCCCTGGTGTTCTGCCCGCTTTATCGCAAAGGCGCGGGCAAGCAAAATCCTGCCACCCCCGACCCAGGGGCTCTGGCCGGCTTCGCGCTAGGTGTGTTCCGCGTCGCGGACATCGTGGAGAAAACGGGTATCAGCCACGAGGCCGTCTCCGGTTTGAATATCGCCATCTTCGACCGCGATGCTAAGCCGGGGGAACGGCTTCTCTATCCTAAAGATGCGCACTTCGATCGGGTGCAGGATCTTCCGCAGGGATTTCGCACGGTTCGCGCGGTGCAGGTGGCGGGAAGAACCTGGGAGATCGCCGCCTATCCCTCGCCGGCCGCTTTCCAGCCTTCCCACTGGAGCAGTTGGACCGTGGTGCTGGCGGGTTTGCTGTTGACATGCCTGTTCGTCGCACAACGTGTCCAGCACGCCGGCGCCGAGGCAACGTTGCAGCGCAGCGAAGAGAGCGCCCGCCGGCTCTTTGCCACGGTTCCTCTGCCGGTCTGGGTGTGCGATCTTGACACCCTCGAGTTCCTGGAAGTGAACCAGGCGGCGGTGGAACACTACGGATACAGCCGGGAGCAATTTCTCAAGATGAAAATCTCCGACATCCAGCCGCCCGAGCAGTTGGAGCGTTTGCCCATCCGTATCCAGGAGATCCGCCAGGCCAAGAAGTTTTCCTGGAGCTGGAAGCATCGGACGCGCGACGGGCGGATCATCGAAGCCGAGATCAGCTGCCACCGAATCCGCTACGACGGACGGTTGGCGGCGCTGGTTGTTTCCAAGGATGTAACTTTGCGCAAGCAGCTCGAAATGGAACTCCGCCAGTCGCAGAAACTGGAAGCGGTGGGCAGCCTGGCTGCCGGCATCGCTCACGAGATCAATACCCCCATCCAGTTTGTGGGCGACAACATGCGCTTCCTGCAAGGGGCGTTTGACGATCTCGAAAAGCTGTTGGGGAAGTATCACCAACTCCAGCAGGCCGCGGCCCATGGCGAGTCAGCAAAACAGTTAGCGCATGAGATTGCGGAGGCGGAAAAAGCGGCGGATCTCGAATTTGTGGCGCAGGAAATTCCCAAGGCTCTGGCGCAATCGCAAGAGGGTGTTACGCGTGTGGCCACCATCGTGCGCGCGATGAAGGAATTCGCTCACCCCAACGGCAGCGAAAAGAGAGCCACCGATTTGAACAAAGCCCTGCGGAGCACCCTGACCGTTGCCCGCAGCGAAATTAAGTATGTCGCCGATGTGGAAACCGACTTCCAGGAATTGCCTCTGGTGCACTGTGACGGCGGAGACATGAACCAGGTGTTTCTCAATCTGCTGGTGAACGCCGCTCATGCCATCAAAGACGCGGGCGAGGGCAACCGCCACAGGGGCATCATCAGAGTGTGCACGCGGCATACGGGCGACCGGGCGGTAATTTCGATCAGCGACACCGGCTGCGGCATACCGGAGAACATCCGCGCCAAGATCTTCGAGCCATTTTTCACCACCAAGGAAGTGGGCCGCGGAACCGGCCAGGGCCTGGCCATCGCCCGCACCATTGTGGTGGAACGGCACGGAGGCCAGCTCACGTTCGAGAGTGAACCGGGGCGCGGCACAACGTTCCATATAAGCCTCCCCATCGGGCTGGAATGAAGCGAGGAATGCAGGAACCGGCGGGCCGCCCTGTTCCCCATCACGCTACCGGTGTCTTCTTCCGCACCAGGTCTTCGACATCGTCAATCTTGTCCACAATTGTATTCAGCTTGCGCGACAGGTTCTGGATTTCCGACTCGGCACGCCGGTTCACCTGGAAATCGAGTTCGCTGCGCAGGCGGTCTTTGGTGTCCTGGCGGTTCTGGCTCATCATGATGATCGGTGCCTGTATGGCCGCGAGCATGGAAAGAATCAGATTGAGCAGGATAAACGGATACGGATCCCATGCCTTCTGTCGCAGAGCAACATTGATGATGCTATAGATCACCAGCGAGACGAGGAACGAAATGATGAACATCCACGATCCGCCGAAGCCGGCGACGCGGTCCGCGACCCGCTCTCCCACCGAGGATTCCTGCTCGATGACTTCATTGGGATTGCGGCTGGCGCGCACCCGCACCAGTTGATGCGCGGAGTGAAACTGCTTACCCAACACTGACAGCATATCCATGCCGGCGTGCGGTTTGCGCTGCAGCAGGATCGCGATGTCGTTGCGGTCGATTTCCACGCAGGTGGTTTCCTCGACGGCGGTGGCGTCGGTCTGATGCGGCGTCCCATCCAGCATGGAAGCGAACCCGAAGAACTCGCCGTACGACGGCTCGTCCACCACCACCTCCTGCTGGTCCTGGTCCACGGTTGTAATCCGCACCCGTCCCGTCACCATCACATAAGCCCGCCCGCCGCTGTCGTTCATCTTGTAGATCCGCTGCCGCGGAGCAAATGTCTTTACTTCGACTTGCGCCGCCAGAACGGCGGTTTCGTCGCTGTCCAGCAAGGAGAACAGCGGAACTTTCTTGAGGATTTCAGCATCGCACGCCATCACGTCACCTCGCCGCAGGAAGTAGCTGCCCAATGCAGTGAGAGGATGGCACAACCGAAGCGCGATTCACAACTTGAATCGTGCGTGGCGGACAGGGCTGGGAAAAACCCAGGGAACCTCTGATTAACTTCAGTTTTGTCATTTCGAGCGAAGCGGAAGGCCCATTGATGGGCGATTCCGCGCGGAGCCGAGAAACCTGCTCCTGCGGTTGTTCTTCTCCCGAATTTAATCAGAGCTTTCCTAAGGGATTTCTCCAGTGGTCGAATCTGCCGGCAGTGAGTATTCTGGCTGCGTATTCCAACAGTGAATCCGTTAGCACGAAAGAAACTGTGAGGCGCCCGTCTTCATTACCGTGTCCTCTCTTCCCGCAGGCTGCGTGGATTGGCTGGCAGCAGGAAACCCGTGGCCTTTTTTCTTTTCCTAACGGTTCTTAACCTCAACCGCAGAGACGTGGCTTGCTACGCCTTATGTGAGGGGGAAGACGCAGCAAGTTGCGTCTCTACAGAGTCTCGACTCAGGACAGGAGTAAATTAAGACCAGGAGGCTTGGGATGAGTTGGGCAAGTAAACTGGCCAATCCGTACCGGGTTGAAGACGGCAAGAAATTTCGCCTGAAGGATTTTGCTCCTGACGATACGGGAAAAATCCACTCCGAACCGCGCGCGAAAAAACTGCTGGAACAGGGCATCACCGAGATGGCCGATCTCCAGGACAAGCTCTACGCCCAGGATCGCTGGGGCGTGCTGCTGATATTCCAGGGCATAGACGCGGCCGGCAAAGACGGCGCCATCAAGCACGTGATGTCGGGAGTGAATCCGCAGGGTTGCCAGGTCTATTCGTTCAAGACGCCGTCATCTGAGGAACTCGATCACGATTATCTGTGGCGCACGATGAAATGCCTGCCGGAGCGGGGCCGCATCGGCATCTTCAACCGCTCTTACTACGAAGAAGTGCTGGTGGTGCGGATTCATAGCGACTTGCTGAAAAAAGAAAGAATGCCCCCGGAGCTGGTCACAAAAGAGTTGTGGAAGGATCGCTATGAAGACATCAACGGGTTCGAGCGCTATCTTTGGCGGAACGGGGTGATGATCCGGAAATTCTTTCTGCATCTCTCGAAAGGGGAGCAGAAGAAACGTTTTCTGGCGCGCCTGGACCATCCCGCCAAGAACTGGAAATTTTCCGCGGCCGACGCGCGCGAACGCGAATACTGGAACGATTACGCCCAGGCGTATGACGAAATGATCGCGCACACCGCCACGAAACACGCTCCCTGGTACGTGGTTCCGGCGGACAATAAATGGTTCACGCGTGTGATAGTCGCGGCAGCGATTGTAGATGCGCTGCAGGATCTGAAGCTCGCCTACCCCAAGGTGGATGCGGCGCAGCGCAAAGAATTGCAGATTGCGCGCAAAGAACTGGAAGGCAAGAAGTCTTAGCGATTCTGCTTCTCTCCCGCCATGGTTACTCGACCTATTACCTTCGTGTTTCCGCCCAAACTTTCGTGCTACGTCTATGGCACGCTTAGGGGTTGTACGACTGGTTTGCGCTTGTTAATGTGACCGCATTGGGCCTCCCCCGAGGTGAGTAGAACAGGGTATTCGGGGGGTGGGCTTATGAAGTGGGTTCATTTGTGCTATGCGGCGTTGGGCTTCGCGGTGGCCCGCTGGATTTTCAAGCGGGAGCCCTTGCCGGTGACCGATCCGGTCACGCATTTCCGCTCCTCTGGCTTGCTGTAAACATGTTGTGCCGCATGGGCGCGCGGAGCCTCGTTGCGCGTGCTGCTTTGTCCCGCACGCCCGTGCTTTTTCATCAAGTCCCGCCATTTCGTTCATCAAGCCTGTCATTTCGAGCGCTTCCGTCAGCGGTCGTTGAAGAATTTCCTGATCCTCGGCCAATACTTCTGCACAGTGGATTCGGTGCTCAGGTGCCCGCCACGCGCTAGCGTGTTCAGCTTTACTCCGGTGCGCTCGGCGAATTGCCTGACCACGCGATATGGAATGTTCGGGTCGTCCTTGGCGTGGAACATCATCACCTTGGAGGCCGTGATTTCACGGGCGTGATGCGCCGGGTTGTAGAACGTGCCGCTGTACAGCTTCTCCCAATTTGTGTCGGAAAGACGGTAGGCGTTTCCAAAAGCCTGGCGAATGTAAGCTGCATAACTGGGATTGGAAGTTTCTACTTTCTCCGCGCTGCGCAGGATCGCCCAATCCACAACCGGGCAGTTGGCGACGACTTTTTTGACCCGCGGATCGAGTGAGCAGAGGATTGCGGCAGCACCGCCAAAGCTTCCGCTGATGACGAAAATCTCATCGGGAGAAAGGTCGAATCGCCGGCCGAATGCCATCTCGGTGATGCCTTTCGGCAACTCGCCGATGACATCGGCAATATCTTGCACCGGAGATTTTTCCAGAAACTTTCCGCCGCTTTCCCACGTTCCGCGATAGCGCGGATAGAAAGTCCAGTAACCTTGGCGCGATAGAAATGTCATCAGGTTCTGTTTGCGCGGTATGGAAGGCATGCCGTCGCACAGGATGATTACTTTTTGCTTTCTTCTAGCGCGGGCCGGCGGAAGAAACTCCGCCACCATCTCTTCCATGAACCTGGTCCTGAACATGATCGCAGTCAGTGTAACTGCTCCTGTTCTGGTGGCAAACAGCAGATTCCTCGCTGCGCTCGGAATGACAAGTTTGGTGTTATGGTGGACTTGAGGAAAAAGCCTATGGCGCGTCACCTCGTTCGCGAATGTCTTGTCGCCGCCGCATTCGGAATGATCAGTCTGATCGCTCTCGCCCAGCAAACTCCTGACCCGCACCAGGTCCCCGTGATGGATGGCGAAGCCGGGCCATGCTCGGTCGCATTCACCGTCACCGACGCCGGCGGCGCGCCGGTTTATGACGCCAGAATCCGGGTCAAAATCGCCTATGGGTTCGCCGGCATTCGGCGGCTCGACCTCGAGGGCGCCACCAACGTTGACGGCAAAACTCAATTCAAAGGCCTGCCGGAGAAAGTCAAAGGCGGCATTCTGACTTTTAACGCCACACAGGGCAGGCGCGAGGGATCGGCGACCTACGGTCCGGCCAAGAACTGCAGCGGACAAAACAGCTCAATCATGTTGAGGGAAAAGTAAGCTCCTTCATCCAGAGCATTCTTTGCGACCTTCGCGGCCCGCGTTCATCTGAACAAGCGATTCGCATACATTCTTTGATCAGGAAATACATCATGGACAAGGTCAATCTGGCGCAGAAATTCGCTCAAATCCACGAATACTGGAAGCCTTACATCGGCGCAGAACTCAACGGCCAGCAGGTGAAGCTGGACAAATTGAAGGGCGAGTTCGTCTTTCATCATCACGAAAACGAAGACGAATTGTTCCTGGTCGTCAAAGGCCGCTTTCGGATGGAATTCCGCGACCGGCAGGTTTGGATCGAGGAGGGCGAGTTCATCGTGGTGCCACACGGAGTCGAGCACAAGCCGGTGGCGGATGAGGAATGCTGGATCCTGCTGTTTGAGCCGGCGTCTACGCTGAACACGGGCAACGTGGTGAATGAAAGAACGCACCGCGAACTGGAGCGGGTTTAGGCGCTCGCAAGTGACGCACGAGCGGGACGCTCGCGCCTACATGGAACCTCGCGCCTACATCGGCCGATCGCTTGTGCGACAATCTGTTTTCGCGCAACTGTGAGGTGATCCATGACATTCCCCCGCTTCGTCTGGTCCCTGGTCTTTGCGAGCGTTCTGATCCCTGCCGTATCGTCTCAATCGAAACCAACCTACGAGATTTACGCCATCCGTTATGGCACCGTCCCCGACTATCCGGTGGCCGATCTCGTCGCAGGAGCCGATCCGGTCCGCAGGACCGATGTCGCCATGATGATCTGGCTGGTGCGCGGCAACGGGCGCAATATTCTGGTGGATTCCGGCTTCTACCACGAGCGCTTTTTTCGCGACTGGAAGGTGAACGGCTTCATCAAGCCTTCCGACGCGCTCGGACCGCTGGGCGTGAAGCCAGAAGATGTAACCGACGTGATCATCTCGCACATGCACTGGGATCACGCCGACGGGATTGACCTGTTCCCCAAAGCCAAAATCTGGATTCAGAAAGATGAATTGCAATATTACGCCGGCGAGGCCTGGCAATCGAAAGACACGCACGGCGGCATTGATCCCGATGACATTGTCACGTTGGTGCGGATGAACACGGAGGGCCGAGTTGAACTGGTGGCGGGCGACGACCAGGAGATCATTCCCGGCGTCACCTGCTACACCGGCGGCCGGCATACCTACGCCTCGCAGTTCGTTGGCGTTCAGACGGCAGCGGGAACGGTGGTGCTGGCGAGCGACAACATGTATCTCTACGAGAACCTGGAGAAGCACGTGCCGATTGCGGCGACGCTGGACGCGGCTTCCAACCTGCGCGCGCAGGATCGCATGAAGCAACTCGCGGCGAGGCCGGGCTTGATCATTCCAGGGCACGATCCGGCGGTGTTTGAAAAATTCCCTAATCCAGCGCCGGGAATCGCAAAGATTCAGTGAGCGAGTCAGTTATGGGAAATGCAGCGGCTAGAGCGTCTCTATGCGACAATATGCGACGATGAAAGTTACCCTCTACTCCGCTTTCTGGTGTCCCGACTGCCGCGAAGCCAAGCGCTTCCTGCGCGAGCACAATATTCCGTTCGAAGACATTGACATCGAGACCACGGCTGGCGCGGCCGACGAGGTCGTCAAGCAGACCGGGCGACGGGCGATCCCGCAGCTTGTGATTGACGGCGAGTGGGTGCAGCCTTACAAGCCCGGCAGAGGGTTTCTGTACGAAGAAATGGCCGAGCGGCTGGGCGTAAGTCTGAAGCCGTAGCGCGTTTCAGTGCTGTTTCGGCGGACGCCACTGGCTGGAGCGAAGCCCCAGGAAGTCCCGGTCGGTGCGCGAATCTACCGCGTTGCGCAGGGCGCGGTGATCGTCATCTTCGAGGGCAACGAAGCGGAAGGGCTGCAAGATGCCTTCTCTGGCTTTCTGCCCGGGATGCAGCATTTCCGCCATCGCCTGCACCGAGCCAGAATCCATCTGAAAGGCGACTTCCACGAAACCACCCTCCTGCAGGGGTTGGGGCAACTGCAAAACCCCGCCGGTCATGGAGACGGTTTGCAGCTTGGCTTTGGCGCGCTGGCCGCTATCGAGTTTCACGACGACGGGAACCGCGTAACCTAACTGAATTCGCTGGGCGCGACGCTTGGACTGGGTTTGGGGAAAGTGTGTCATAGCCGTTTTCACTATTTCACGGATTAGCGGCGCCGGGCAGATTACGGAAGCACGATTTCAAGGCTGCTGGCGACTGGGATTGCCGGCAATATAACCTGCCGCACAGCAAGCGGATAGGGTAATTGCCTATCTGGTTACTGTCCTACCGGACAGGGGCTGGGCAGTTGGCTGGCCAACAAATTCATTGTCATTCCGAGCCGCGCAAAGCCGCGCTTGCGCGGCGAGAGCGTTGCGAGGAATTGCAGTTTCCCGGTGTTTCCCCCAAACTGCAGAACCCTCGCTTCACTCGGAATGACAAAGATGGATTTTTCGTGGAGTCTTCAGACACCGATTTCGACGTATGGCTTCGCGGCCGCCTCGCGCACGCCCTGGAAGGCGTGCGGCAGGAAGTGCAGCAGGTCGGTCGCGACCAATGATTGTTCGCCCAGGCTCTGGCAGGCCAGATCGCCCGCCCGGCCGTGGAGGTGTACGGCTCCCAGGACAGCTTGGAAAATGCGCGTCGGATTTTGCGCGATCATGCCGGCCACCATGCCGGTAAGAATGTCGCCGGTACCGCCGGTGGCCATGCCGGGATTTCCCGTGGTATTGACCCACACAGTCCCATCGGGCGTGGCGATCAAAGTACGATGGCCTTTGAGCACAACGAGCAATTCTTGCTTGCGGGAGAAAGTGCGCGCGACTTCGATGCGATTGCGCTGGACCGCGGCGACCGTGCTGCCCGTCAGGCGCGCCATCTCGCCGGGGTGCGGCGTGATGACCAAAGTGCGTCCCTTGCCTTTCAATTCCTGCGCTCGACCTTCAAACGCGTTAAGTCCATCCGCATCGAGAACGATCTGCGTCTTTTGACTTGCTACCAACGCGCGGACAAAAGCCGCGGTCTCGGGAATTCGCGAAATTCCCGGACCGATGGCCAACACTGTTTTTCCCTCGGCAAGTTCTGCTATGCGATCGAGCGCTCGCTTCGAGATGCTGCCGGCTCTTGTTTCGGCGAGAGGTTCGGTCATGATCTCGGGATGAAATCCGGCAACGGTCGGCAAGATCGATTTCGCGGTGGCGATCGTGGAAAGCCCTGCGCCCGCTCGCAGCGCGGACATGCCGGCCATGGCAGCGGCGCCGGCTTTGCCGAGCGATCCGCCAACCACCAGCACGTGGCCGAAACTTCCCTTGTTCGAGTCGCGTGGGCGGGGCGCGATCAACGAGGCGACATCGCGAGCCGAAATCAGGTTGAGGTCTTGCGAAGAAACGATGGCTTCGTCGGGCGAACCGATGGGCGCAATGACCGTTGGCCCGGCCGTCAATCCGCCGAAAACATGCGCTGGACGCGGAGCGGTGAAAGTAACGATGGCACCAGCACGCGTTACAGCGCCGGTTTGCTCACCCATGACGTCGGCATCGGCGCCGGAGGGGATGTCAACCGCGATCACCGGCGCTTCGCGGGCATTCAGCAGCGCGATGGCTTCGGCGTAAAGGCCGCTCACCGGCGAACGAAAGCCGGTGCCCAGGATTGCGTCAATCAGAATATCGCTATCGAAGACTGACCGAGCGCGCTTCAGCTCTTCTTTCGATTTCACGATGACCGGAGTCAGAGAGAGCTTGCCGAACATCCCCGCCGCATCACCACGCAGTTCGGAGGGTTCCGCCAAAAGCAGCAGCCGCACTTCCCTTCCCGCTTCTTTAAGCTTTCGCGCCGCTACGAAACCGTCGCCACCATTGTTGCCCTTGCCGCAGATCACGCCGACGCGCTTGGCGGACGGATATCGCGACTGCACAAAATCGGCCACCGCCGCACCGGCATTTTCCATCAAAGTCAACGATGGCACACCGAATTTCTGGCCGGTGGCGCGATCAATCTCGCGCATCTCGGAGGCAGAGACGATTTTCATGAAAGGCGTCGTGCGTCCTGCGTGGTACGTCGTTCGCACTCAAGGCCGAATGACCTATCGCGGAGGACGTAGGACGAAAAGCTAATCCGCCATCGACGGCGCGGGTTTCGGCTCGACCGTGCCCAATTTTTGCACTCGGCTATGGTGCCGGCTATAGCTGAAGTAAATGACCAGCCCAATCACCAGCCAGATAATCAATCGCGCCCAGTTGACCCAGCCCAGTTTGTACATCATGTAACCGTTTGAGACCACGCCCAGGATTGGAACCAGCGGCACCCATGGCGTGCGGAATGGCCGCGGCTGAGAGGGATTCGTATGACGCAAGACCATAACGGAAACCGACACAATCACGAAGGCCAGCAAGGTGCCGATATTCACCATCCTGCCCAGATCTTCGATAGGAGTGAGGCTGCCGACAACGGCCGCCAGCAGGCCTACAAGGATCGTGTTCTTCCAGGGCGTGCGGAATTTGGGATGGACCGCGGCGAAGAATTTCTTCGGCAGAAGGCCGTCATTGGCCATCGCGTAGAGTACGCGCGTCTGCCCGAGCAGCATTACCAGCATCACGCTCGTCAGTCCCGCCAGAGCGCCCAGCGTGATGATATGGGAGGCCGTGCTTAGACCCCGATCCAGAAATGCGCGCGCCACGGGAGCTTCGATATTGATCTGTTGCCAGTGCACCATGCCGGTCAGCACACCGGCCACGGCGATATACAAAATGGTGCAAACCGTCAGCGATGCGATCATGCCGATAGGCAAGTCACGTTGCGGATTCTTGGCCTCCTGGGCCGTGGTCGAAACCGCATCGAAACCGATGTAGGCGAAAAATATGTAAGCGGCCCCTGCACCGATTCCGGCGAAGCCATGGGGCGCAAACGAACTCCAGTCGGTTCCCCAGTTGCCGGGGTGAATGTAACGGGAACCCAGCGCGATGACAAACAGCACCACCGAAACCTTCACTACTACGATCCCGGTGTTGAACCTCGCGCTCTCTTTAATACCGATCGTCAGAATCAGCGTGATCACCAACGCAATCAGAAGAGCCGGCAGGTTAAAGCCGATTTCATAGCCAAACAAGTGCGGCGCTCCCAGCAGATCGTGCGCCCGCTGTAACAACTCCGGAGACTGGGCGCTGACGATCGCACTCACCTTGTCAAGAAACGATTGCGTGCCCGGCACCAGGGAAGCATCCGAGGCCAACGCCATTTGACGCGCAATCACACCCTCCGCGGTCTTCAGCGCCGTCCAGTGATCGTAGGCCAGCCAGAGCGGCATCCGGAGATGAAAGATATTCAGCAGTTCGATGAAATGGTTGGACCAACCTGAAGACACCGTGCTGGCGCCCAAGGCGTATTCGAGGGTCAGATCCCAGCCGATGATCCAGGCCAGCAACTCGCCGAGGGTGGCGTAAGCGTAGGTATAAGCGCTGCCAGCCAGCGGAATCATGGCCGCGAACTCGGCGTAGCATAGTCCGGCAAATGTGCATCCCAGACCGGATAGAACGAACGATAACGTGAGTCCGGGGCCGGCGTATTGCGCGCCCAGCCCCACCATGACAAAAATACCTGCTCCGATAATCGCGCCAACGCCCAGCGCCGTCAGTTGGAAAACACCGAGCGTTCGCTTCAAACTGTGTTCGCCCGTCTCGCGGGATTCCTCCATCAGCAGATGCAGCGGCTTGGTAGCCAGCAGGTTGGCCATCCGATTGGGTGCTCCTTCGTTGCTAAGCTGGTTTTAGTGAACCACGCGTCCGCGACCACAGATAATACACCGGGATTCCGAGCAAGACGATGATCAGTCCCGGCCACGTATATTGCGGTTTATAGCGTAATAGTACGACATCAATGAACAAAGCCATCACAATATAAATTGCGGGCAGTATCGGATAGCCGATCGCCCGGTAAGGCCGCTCCGCCGTCGGATGCGTGCGCCGCAGCACGAAAAGCCCGAGGATGGTGAGGACGTAAAACACCAGCACGGCGAAGATAATGTAATCGAGCAACTGCCCGTAGCTGCCGGAGACGCAGAGCACGCAGGTCCAGACCATCTGCACCATGAGCGAAACTGCGGGCGTCTTGTGGGTGGGATTCAGGCTGGCCACGCGGCGGAAAAACAGGCCGTCTTTGGCCATGGCGTAATACACGCGCGCCCCGGCCAGAATCAGCCCGTTGTTGCAGCCTATGCTCGAGAGCATGATGGCGATAGCCATCAGAAAACCTCCCGAGGCTCCCAGCATTTGCGTCAACACGGCGGTGGCCACGCGATCTTCGGTGGCGTACTTGATGCCGCGCTCCAGAATATTCGCCGCGTTGCGGACGCCATCGAGCGGCAGCACGTTGAGATAAATCACGTTGCAGCCGATGTAGAGCGCGATCACGACGCTCGTGCCGAGGGCGAGCGATAGCGGCAGATTGCGGCTGGGATTCCTGACCTCTCCAGCGGTGAAGGTGACGTTGTTCCAGGCATCGGCGGAAAAAAGCGACCCAACCTGCGCGACAGCGAGAACCGTAAGCGTACTCACCAGCACACCGCCGCCGATATCGTGCAGCGAACCCAGGCTGGCATTGTTCCAGAAGTTGCCCTGGAAGTTGGCGGCCAGGGCCTGGGCATTGCGCCCGATGAAAATTCCCAGCAGAACCAGCCCCAGCAGAGCCGAAACTTTGGCCGCGGTGAAAATGTTCTGAATGATGGCCCCGGTCCGGATTCCGAAAATATTGATCAGTGAGAGCGCAACCACAACCACGATGGCGGCCAGATTCTGTGTGTTCAGCCCGACGTCCATATTGCCGAGAACCATCGGGCCTATATGAATCGGCGGAACCCTCCAGAAGTGCAAAATCCAGTGCGACGAAGAAACCGATGGAAAGAAGACGCCCAGGAACTTTCCGAACGCCACGCCGACGGCGGCGATGGTTCCGGTCTGAATCACCAGGAAAAGCGTCCAGCCGTAGAGAAATCCCCAGAGCGGGCCAAGCGCTTCGCGCAGATAAACATACTGGCCGCCGGCACGCGGCATCATGGCGGCAAGTTCGCCGTAGCTCAACGCGCCGACGATCGTCATGAACCCGGTAACGAGCCATGCGGCGATCAGCAGCGCCGGGGAGTTCACCTCACGCGCAATGTCAGCCGAGACGATGAAGATGCCGGAACCGATCATCGAGCCCATAACGAGCATGGTGGCACTGGTCAGGCCCAGGCCTTTGACCAGTTCCGTATCCTGATGAGTGTGGATGTCCCAGTCGGTGGCGGCTGGCGGGATCGGTGTTTTAGTTTCGGTGCTCACGATTCCATGTGGCGCGGGCGCCCTCGCCCGCGATCTGTGCGGCTACTTTACCTTAAGATGCGCAGAAATTCCTCTGCTGATTTCCGGGGCTCGCGCATCAAGTCCGATATTACCGCCACCGAGTCCGCCCCGGACTCGATCACGGACCTGCAATTTGCCCGCATAATGCCGCCAATGGCAACTAGCGGCTTGCGGGTCAGTCCCCGCGCCCTGCGGACGCCTTCGAGGCCAACGACGGGATCAGGATTGGCTTTGCTGGCCGTGGAAAAGACCGGGCCGATGGCGATATAGTCCGCCGTGGTCTTGTCGGCCTCGGCGACCTGCTCGGGATTGTGCGTGGAGACGCCCAGCCACAGCCGATCGCCGATCACTCTTCTTGCGCCTTCCGGCGACAGGTCATCCTGCCCGACGTGGACCCCGTCAAAACCCGCAACCAGAGCCAGGTCTGCCCGGTCGTTCATTATGAGTTTGACGGAGGCCGGAAGTCGGCGCCGCAACTCGCGCGCCTGATCGAGCATCTGCCGCGCCGACCCGGATTTATTGCGATATTGCAGCAGGGTAACGCCAGCGACGGCCAGGTCATCGGCGGCTGAGAACATGTCGTGCTCGTCTGCAAAACAAGCGACGTCGAGAATCGCGTAAAGCCGCGGCAAGCTCCGCATGCAGGCATCTTAACCCAGCCAGCAGCCTTCTCATGGCCGAGCCGTAGTGATCCTGATTAACTTCAGCTTTGTCATTTCGAGCGCAGCGGATCGCCCGTCCCATGGGCGATTCCGGGGAGTCGAGAAACCTGCTGCTGTTTTTCTCTCGAACTTAATTAGTCCTTCCCAAGGCTTCCGAGTGCTATTTATCGCTGGGAGCGGCAGTCCCCAGGAAGACAAGAACTGCACGATTCAGCCGTACCATATCCTTATCGGCCAGACGCCCGATACGCGTGCCGATCTTGGATCTTGAAACGGTCGTGATCTTGTCCACCATGAGCCGGCAAGCGGCGCGAAGCCCTTTGTTCTGGTTTGGCTCGACCCGCAACCGAAACAATGGGGCATCGGTTGGGTCGGTGGTGCAGGCGCATACGGTGATCGAATCCGTCATGTGGAAGCGATCATCCTGGAGTATCACAACTGGACCCGGTTTTCCGGCATAGTCCCCGCCGCCGGAAACCGTCCAGATTTCGCCGCGCTTCACATCCCACCCAGATCCGAAACTGCCTCGATGAACTCCTGGTCCTGCTTCGCGTCAGGGCTCTTTGCCGCCGCGAGTGACTGGCGATGAGCCTCGCTCGCAAAGGCGGGGGAGTGCATGTCGGGGACCCAAATCTGGATCGGCCGCAACCCCTGCTGGCGAAGGCGCTTGCGGTGCGCACGAACCTTCTCCCGGGACGACTTGGACTTGACTCGCGCTCGCATATTCATCTTCTTCATTGGTTACATGTAACCTATCCTAAGCGGTTTGGGAGATGCCAGGGGCAAACCGCCTGGCCCTGAATTTGCCATCGAGCTCGACTCCGTTGTAAACTAAGTTTATTAGACTAAGTCCAACTAAACATCATGAAAACAGTAAACATACACCAGGCCAAGACTCATCTCTCAAAACTCATTGAACAAGCTTCCAAAGGGGAGTCGTTCGTGATTGCCAAGGCTGGCAAACCGATCGTAAGGGTCACTGCCTTGAGCACGCCGACCGATGCGCAGGTGCGGCGGCTCGGCTTTATGACGGGGCAGATCTCTGTGCCCGACGACTTTGACCGAATGGGCCAGGAAGAGATCGAGCGAATTTTCGGGGGTGGGGCATGAAGCTGCTGCTGGATACACATCTTCTCCTCTGGGCTGCCGGGGAACCTCGGCGTCTCTCAAAACAGGCTCGAACCTTGATCGGCAATCCGGACAATGAGCTTCTCTTCAGTGCAGCCAGCTTATGGGAAGTGGCCATTAAGCGCGGGCTGGGTCGAAAGGATTTTCTGGTGGATGTACGGTTGCTACGTCGCGGCCTGTTGGACAACGGGTACGGTGAGTTGCCAATCATCAGCGATCACGTCGTTGCCACTGAGAGTTTACCGCCGATTCATAAGGATCCTTTCGACCGGATCCTGGTGGCACAAGCGACGGTCGAGGGCATTACGCTGTTGACCACCGATTCCCTGGTGTCGCAGTATCCGGGCCCTATCAAAGCAATATAGAGATCTACCTGACCTCCGTTTGGGGCGAAAATGTATTCGGGCATTTTCCCCATGACTAGAAACACAAGTATGGATATCCCTAAGAAAATTCCCGTTAGGGCAGGTTTCGCGGCTACGTCCGAGCATTACTGGCAAAAGCGGGAACCTCAATTGTTGTAAAACAGATCGCGCTTACAAGCGCTGGTAAGGTCAAGGAGTGTAATCGCGATTTTGCAACAGTTACGGGCAAGACATCCAATGCAGAGAAGAGCAGCTAACACCGGCGATCACCCCATATCGAAGCCGAGCATCTGGTGCCCGGAATAGCCGGCGCTACACTCGCTTACGTTCCCGTGCCTGCCAGTGCAACTTTCTGAGGACTGCCGCCGCCGTCGTCATAAACTTCGACGTCCGCGGTTCGCTTGCCCTTGGCGGCTGGCGCGAAGGTAACTTCAATTGTGCAACTGCTCTCGGGAGGTACTCCGTTGCCGCAATCGTTTGTCTGGGAAAAGTCTCCCGCTTCGGCGCCTGCGAGGGTGATCTTACTAATGGAAAGCGATGTAGAAGCGATGTTCATTAGCTTGACTGCGTGCGGCGAACTCTGTGTGCCGACTTTTTGATTGCCGAAGTTGACGCTGTCAGGCTTGAGTTTGACAACAGTTCCGGTGCCGGAAAGTGCAGCGGTCTGCGGGCTGCCCTGCGCGTTATCGCGCACAACCAGCCTGCCATGCGCCGCCCCGCGATCCGTCGGCGTGAAGATCACGTGAATATGGCAACTGCTGTTCGGCTCGAGAGTCGAAGGGCAGTTGTTGTTCTGGGAAAACGGGCTGTCGGCCGAAATGCTGGAGATTGTAACTGGCTGAGAACCGTGATTCGTCAAGGTCGCCAACTGCGGGGCGCTTCTGGTGTTCACCTGTTGCACGCCGAACTTCATGCTCGATGGATTTAAAGTAACGGTGAGGTCAACGCCCGTGCCGCTCAGCGCCACGGTCTGCGGGCTGCCCACGCCCTGGTAGTTTACATATAGCGAAGCAGACCGGGTGCCTGTCTGGGTCGGATCGAACGTGACCTTCAATTGACATTTCTTGTTGGGCGGCAGGCTGGAAGGACAGTTGTTGGTCTGCGCAAAATCGCTTGGATCGTTTCCGTTGATACCGATTTGTTGAATGACCAGGTCGGATGAGCCCAGGTTGGTGAGCGTTGCGGCTTTCGGTTTGCTCTTACTGCCCACGTTCCGGCTCCCGAAGTCGAGTTGACTGGGTTTCAAACTAGCGGAAATCTGCAAAAAGAGGCCAGAGCTGGTGAGCACATCGAGGCCACCATCACCATTGAAGTCGGCTACGCCGATGAGCGAGCCGCTGGCCGGGAATTGCACCGGGTACTGAAAGGTGCCATCGCCATTCCCGAGCAGCAGATTGATCTGCTGTTGCTGCCCGTTCGTGATGATCACAGCATCGAGCTTTCCGTCACCGTTAAAGTCTCCTAGCATAACCCCGTTGCCGCCAACATCAGTACCGCCGTCTGTTGTGAATGTTCCATCTCCTTTCCCCAATAAAACCGCCCCACCGGCAGTGATCACGTCGAGAATCCCGTCACCGTTGAAGTCCGCCGTTGCAACGCCCTCGCCGCCATAGCCGGTTTGGTAGTTTCTGCTGAAAGTGAACGTTCCGTCGCCGTTGCCCAAATAAATATACAGATCAATATCGGCAAAGGCCAAATCGAGAATTCCGTCCCCGTTAAAATCACCAATCGCGAGCATGCCGCTCGTTCCGCTCTCCAAGGGTTTCTCAAAGGTGCCATCTCCCCTGCCCAGACAGACGCCTCCTGCACCCGCCCGCGAGACCACGTAAAGATCAAGATTTCCGTCTGCATTGAAGTCGGCAGTGGCCAACACGTAAAAGGAATCGAAGACTTGCACCTGCTTCATTTTCCCGCCGCCTTGGTTCAGAAAGATGCTGACGTTGCCCATACTATCGGCGACTGCCAAGTCCAGCTTTCCGTCGCGATTGAAATCGCCAGCCACTAGCTGTTCAACTCTGGTGACAGATTTTGTCGTCACCGGTCCGGTGAAAGTGCCGTCACCTTTACCGAGGTAAATCTCGATATCACCGCTGCCATCTCTATTTCTGGTACCCACAACAACGTCGAGAATTCCGTCGTTGTTGAAGTCTCCGAAAGTCTCCGCGTCAGAGAACGTTCCGCCAGCGCCAAATGCTGCCGACGAAGACGATTGCCGAACGGGGAAGAACACGATGTTCGATGCTCCACCGCCCGGCTGAGGATTTACAACTGTGACCGAAGCGGTTCCCGCATTGGCCACGTCCGCTGCGTTGATCTGCGCCATAAGCTGAGTACTTGAGACAAACGTCGTCGTGCGCCCTGTGCCATTCCAGTCCACCGTTGAGCCAGAAACGAAGCCCGTGCCGTTCACGGTCAGGGCGAAGGCGTCGTGCCCCGGGTCCACGTCAGCTGGAATCAATGGCTGGTTAACCAGCGGAACAGGGTTGACTTGCGTCGCCGCGACGGCAGAAAGTGCGGCTAACCAGAATGAAAGCACAAGCATTCTCATCGCTGTTCCCCCGTCCTCATTTACCAGGCGTGTTACGCCGACGCCAAATCGCGATACCTGCAGCCCCGCGGGCAAGCGCTCCGAGCGTAGCAGGATTCATCGCGCTTGACTCCGCCGATTGACCTGCGTAGTCGTCTTTGGTCTTTCCGGTGACAATGGGTTTATTTGCTACGGTTTCATAGGCGCAGCCCGTCAATAATGCGTAAATGCCGTAGTCTCCAGCAACTGTGACATTCAGGCGCGCCCAGCCATAATGAACCTCACCCTTGATATAAAACTTGAGGCCCATGTAGCCGTCCGTGATGTTGTTCCAACCTCCCTCCGTGGATCTGAAGGTAGTGCAGCCGCCGATAAACCTGTACTTAACCATCAGCTGAGAACCCTTCTGAAATCGGCCTTTCGGGCCGATTTGAACGCCGGGTGGAAGTACAGTGGCAGAACTGAAAACGCCATTACGGGCGGAGGCCTTGATCATCAGCCTTTCTGAGAAGGTGTGCGACCCACTGTTCGTGTGTACCAAGTTTGAAAACTTGAAGTCTGCGGTTCGGTCATTGTTGAGATCGAGGTGCAGAACCTTCTTGGGCCCGATTTCGGTGCTTCTCTTCGTGTACACGATCTTGCCCTCGGCCACCGGCGTCAGGGCCAGCAGGCTTACGCCAGCGGCAGTGGCGGTCGCGGCGTACGAGACCAGGCGCTTGTCGAGAGCAGAGCCTAGCCGCGCTGTGGCGCGCTTGTTGAGTGAAGTTCTCTTTTGAAATTGTTGGTTCCCCACAGTCGTTTCTCCTTGCTGCAGAATTGTGGCTTCAAGCTCTGGCACGACTCGCAAGTGTTACAAGCCGGGGTGAGGGCAGGCCGGTCGAAGGCAAAATCTTCTACCCTTTGCGGCGGTCAGTCAATAGGGTTGTTGCGCTGTGTAAGCGTTGCCACGGTGTAAATCCGTAAATGTCGAAACCAGGCGTTAGCACAAGCGTGCGCCGTTTGTTCGCCGGGAACACGGGTCAATGAGCATTACGGCAATGTTACGCCAACAGCCTCACGCCGCCCCGCCCAGCGAAGAAAATCGACTCTGGAGCATCCTGTGATCTGATCGGGGAATCTGGGGACAGATGTCGTTCCAAGCGACGGGCATGGTGTCACCGTATGCCATTCGTGACAACATTTGTTGAAGGAAGCCAGGGAAATTGGGGCCTTTGCGTTTCAGGGTCATCACTAGATTGAGATGGTTGCCGCGTGCGCCGAATCCGTTTATGTACCGTTCGGGCGGGTTATCACTTGCTGCCCACAACAACTTTACGTCGTGATCACAGCAGCGCTGAATGAGTTCGGTTCCAGTGATCTCATGACCACTGGCATCTCGAATTGTGCCAGCCTCAGTTACGTCGGCTATCAGGTGAATGATGTCGTATTTCTGTTCCAAACGTCTGAGCAACGCCTGAATGGTTGGAAGCACGTCTGTGGTTGTTGCCCGATAATAGCGCCCGTATACTTCAGAATCTGCTTTGAGAAGATCGCCAAATCGGTTGTCAACGGCGCAAACCAAAACCTTTGCTCCGTGAACCTCGTCTTTATCTTTCCGAAACAAATCTAGAATGCCCATTCGTTGCGCCCGTACTGCATCGCGCTCGTTAGTATAACTGTCGTAAGCAGGCGATTACACGTTTTGACCGCTGGCCAACGAGTGCTATGGCGATGTTTTCAATAATTACCGGCACGCGTGCCATCACACACATCGTCAGTGCTTCTTCTTCCCGTTCTTCGCCAGGAATCGTTCGATGAACGTGGTATCAATCTTGCCGGCGCGAAAATCGGGATCGGCGAGAATTCTGCGATGCAGAGGAATAGTTGTGAAAATTCCCTCGATGATGAACATCTCGAGCGCGCGCGACATGCGCGACACCGCTTCTTCCCTATCTTTGCCGCGCACGATCAGCTTGGCGATCAAAGAATCGTAATATGGCGGAATCACGCCCTCGGCGTAGGCAGCGGTGTCAATGCGCACGCCGGTGCCGCCGGGAGGATGAAATGCCGTAATTTTCCCGGCTGACGGCGTGAACTTCTCCGGATGCTCGGCATTGATGCGGCATTCAATGGCATGGCCGCGATGGACGATGGGTCCGTGCAGCACAGTATCCATGCGCTCGCCGACGGCCAGCAGAATCTGGCTCTTCACCAGGTCCACGTCCGTAACCATCTCCGTGACCGGATGCTCCACTTGAATGCGGGTATTCATCTCGATGAAGTAAAGCTCGCGGTCTTCATCCATCAGGAACTCGATCGTGCCTGCATTCACGTAGCCGATTTCGGACAACGTTTTGGAGAGAACCTGGCCGATTTGCTGGCGGAGTTCCGCTGTCATCTGGGTAGACGGGGATTCTTCCAGCAGCTTCTGATGGCGCCGCTGAATCGAGCATTCGCGCTCGCCCAGGCTGACCACGTTGCCGTACTGGTCGGCAAGAACCTGGAACTCGATGTGGCGCGGGCGCTCGACATACTTCTCCATGTAGAGGTCGCCATTGCCGAAGGCGGCCGCGGCCTCCGATTGCGCAGCTTTGAAGAGCGCCGGCACTTCCTCGTCACCGCGCACGATGCGCATGCCGCGTCCGCCGCCGCCTGCGGAGGCCTTGATAATGACAGGAAAGCCGATTTCCTTCGCCCATTCCAGGGCTTCGCCCTCGCTGCCGAGAATGCCTTCCGACCCGGGCAGAACCGGCACGCCGGCTTTCTTCATGGCGGCCCGGGCCTTTTCTTTTTCGCCCATCAAGCGGGTGATCTCGGGCGGCGGGCCGATGAATTTGATATTGCTGGTCTCGGAAACTTCGGCGAAGTTTGCGTTCTCCGCCAGCAGGCCGTAGCCGGGATGGATGGCGTCCACGTTGGCAATCTCCGCGGCACTGATGACCGCGGGAATATTCAGGTAGCTCTGCGCCAGTTGCGGGGGGCCGATGCAGATGGCTTCATCGGCAAAGCGGACGTGAAGGGAGTTGCGGTCAGCCTCGCTGTAGATCGCGACCGTGCGGATGCCCAGCTCCTTGCAGGCGCAAATGACGCGCAGCGCAATCTCACCGCGATTGGCAATTAAGATCTTCTTGAACATGATTTCAACAAGTGTGGAGCGGACACTCATGTCCGCTTTTTCGACTTTGATTCACGAAGTCCAAGTATCGAAAGCTATCAGCCAAATCTAAAGGCGGCGGACATGAGCGGCCGCCCCACACGCTCAACCTCACGCCTTGGGCCGGATCACGAACAGCTCCTGTCCGTACTCGATGGGCTGGCCGTTGGCAATCAACTTCTTCACGATTTCGCCGCCCACATCCGCCTCGATCTCGTTCATCAGTTTCATGGCTTCCACGATGCACAATACCTGCCCCACTTCCACCATGTCGCCGGGCTTCACAAACGGCGGCGAGCCAGGAGAAGGCGATTCGTAGAACGTTCCGACGATGGGCGAGCGCACGATATGTAACCCAGCTTCGGCGGCCGGGGCAGCTGCGGCGGCCGGAGCGGCTGCCGCCTGTGGAGCCGCAGCCGGTGCCGTGGGTAGCTCCGCGCTCGGGGCCGCATGCATGGCAAAGTGGGGCGACACGACGCCAGGGACTGGTTCGGCGGCGCGTTTGATGCGCACCTTCACATCGCCGCGTTCCAGCTCAAATTCGGCGATATCTTTTTCGATCAGGAACTCAATCAGTTCTTTCAGTTCTTTTTGATTCATCGTCTCGCGGTGGGACTGGTTTGTGCTTATCTCGCCAACAACCTAGGTGCTGCCGATCAAATTACTATGAGTTCTTTCGTGGTGGGTGCCAGTACTATGCAACCCTGGTCCGTAACCACCACCATGTCTTCGATGCGCACGCCCCCGAGGCCGGAAATGTAAACTCCGGGCTCGATGGTGATAACCATGCCCGGCTGCAGAGTATCCTTTTGCCCGGCGGCGATGCGCGGCGCCTCGTGAATCTCTAAGCCTACACCATGACCAGTGGAGTGCGTAAAGTGCCGCGCCAACTTATTCTTTTTCAGTACGTTACGGGCTGCCGCATCCACTTCTTCTAAGCTCGCGCCCGGCTTAACCGCAGCTACCGCCGCCAGCTGCGCTTCGAGCACAGCTTCGTAGATGCGCCTGGCCTCGCTTCCCGGACGCCCCACATGCACCGTCCGGGTTCGATCCGAGCAGTAGCCCGCGAGTATAACACCCCAGTCGCATACAACGAATCCCCGGGCCGGAATTCTGGCTTGTGAGGCGCGGCCGTGCGGCCGCGCCGATCTCGGCCCTGAAGCCACAATGGTTTCGAACGCCATGCCCTCAGCCCCGGCGCCGCGGGCGGCATATTCCATCTCAGCGGCGACTTCGACCTCGCGCACTCCCGCACGGATGGTTTCCATGGCCTTGTCGAACAAGCCGGCACCCAGAACCACGGCTGCGCGCAGAAGTTTAATCTCGTCGCGATCCTTCGCCATGCGCGCCCGCTCAGCCAGAGGCGGCGCAACGGCAAGCCGGAAGTCCGTTCCCAGAACCTTGCCGAATTGATTGCGCTCTGCGACGGTCAGGTGATCGGCTTCAAAGCCGATCTTCCACGACCGGCGGGACCGAGCTTTGCGGCGAGCATCCACCAGCCAGGCGGCTGCGGCTGGCAGCGGCGGCTTGCGCGAAATGATCACGTGTGCGCCTCGAACTTCAGCCTGAGCCTGCTCGGTGTAACGCCCGTCGGTGAAGAATGCTGGTTTCCCATCCGTGACGACCAACACACCTGCGCTGCCGGTGAAGCCGCACAGGTAGCGAATGTTGGGAAGGTGCCTGATCGCCAGGGCGTCGAAGCAGTACGGGAAAAGAGACTCCTGTAGCCCCTGCAGTCGGCGCTCGTGATCCATGAATGGGAGTGTATCAGGGAAAAAACCGGAACCGCCGGCTCCTGACAAACCGTTCAGGGGCCGGCGGCGGTCTACTGCAACTTGCGATTCAGACTAGGTCTGAATAATGCGGGGCGTGATGAAGAAAATCAGCTCCTGGTTCGAGGTCTGCACCGTGGTGTGCTTGAACAGATTGCCCAGCCACGGGATGTTCCCGAGCAGCGGAACCTGCGCCACGTTGATCGAGTTGTTGGTCTGGATCACACCGCCGATGACCACCGTGCCGCCATCGGTGACCAGGACCTGCGTCGTTGCCTGTTGCGTGATCAGTTCCGGGTTGCCCTGGATGGTGTGGCCGAAGTCCGGGGTGGTATTTTCCACGTCCACGTTCAGGAAGATGGTGCCCTCAGAGGTGATCTGCGGAATCACAGTGAGCCGCAGGAAGGCGTCAACATAAGTCACGGTGGGAGGTCCGCCCAACTGCGCCTGGGTCACGATGGGGACGCGCACGCCCTGGCGAACCAGCGCCTGAATATTGTTCTGGGTCACCACGCGCGGGCGGGAAAGAATCTTGAGTAAACCGCGCGATTCCGCCATGCTCAGGATGGCATCCACGCGCACCGCCGAACTGGCGTTGATGAAGGTGATGCCGCTGGTCGGCTGCGTGGGCGCGAGGTTGGAGAACAACGGAATCTGGATGCCGGTCGTGGGCGCCGGTGCGGTGGTTCCTACGATCGGATAGTTCGGGCTAATTCCGAAGGTCGCAGTCGGCGACGTACCCACCGAACTGGCGCCGCCTACAGCCGTCGCCTTGTTGCCCCACCCGAAAGCCAACTGGGTGCCGATATCGCGGGCGAAACTGCGGGTCGCGGCCACCACGCGGGCTTCGATTTCCACTTCCTGCGTCTTGCGGTCAAGCTGCGTCAGCAGGCGGTCAATATTGGGCATGACGGCAGGAATATCGGAAATGATGACAGCGTTAGTGCGGTCATCGGAGACCACATCGCCGCGCTGGCTGAGGAATTTCTTGACCGTGGGCACAACGTCGCGGGAGTGCGCGTAGCTGAGGAAGCGCGTGAAGGTGGTCTTGTCAACCGCCAGAGCTTCCGCTTCCTGCTGGGCGCGGCGAGATTCGGCTTCGCGGCGCAGGGTGTCCACCGTGGCGATGCGCAGCACGTTGCCGTCAAGTTGCCGGGCCAGGTCGTTGTTCTTGAGAACGATGTCGAGCGCCTGGTCCCACGGAACGTCATCGAGAACGATGGTCAATGTTCCCTTCACGTTGGGATCGAGCACCACGTTCAGTCCGCTGATTTCGTGGACCAGGCGGAAGAAATCTTTCAGATCAACATCTTTCAAGTTGACCGAGATGGGCTCGCCCGTGTATTTGGGGCCGGTGATGGGCGTGATCATCTGGCTCTTACCGCCCTGCTCCGCCGCCAGATTCACGGCGGGCTGGATCGGCGCACCGGGCACAGTGGCCGACTGAGGCGGCGCCTGAGGCGATTGCATGGAAGCATGGGCTGCCGGCAACAGGTCGCCTTCCGGCTTGTCCACAAATTTGGCCGCGGCTTCGGCGGCGCGGTCAGGCGAGGCGGCGGGCTTGGCTGCCGTGGTCGCGTCCGCACCTCCTTCTTTGGGCTTGTACGACGGTTCCACAAAGACGAACGGGTTGGCGGAAGCGTCAGCCGTGTCGGTCTTCTTATCGCCGGTGGAAGGCGTGGTCAAGCTGGCCGGTTTGATGACGGCGACATCTTTCTTCGTCGCAGCCTTGGGCGCGGGCGGAACCAGCGCCTTGGCGCCTGACTGTGCCGGATGCAGCTTCAGGACGACCTGATTCGGCCCAGCGGTCGCCAGCTCATAGGGACATTTCTGCAACAGGTCCACCACCACGCTGGTGGTCGGCGGCGTCTGGCCGTCCATCCCGATGCGCACGCCCTTGATGCCGTCGCTGCCCACGCTCAGATGGTTCTGCGAGGTGGCGGCAACGGTATTGGGCAGAGTCACCAGCACGCGCGCCGGCGACTGCAGTTCGCTGACGCTCGGCGTGACCGCTCCGCGGGCAGTAATCTGCACGCTGATTCCGTCGTCGCCGCGCATCACGTCCACGCGCTGCACCACGGCATGGTTGGCCGCGCCCGTGCTCTCGGTCTGAGCCGCCGCCATCACCAGGATCGGCAGCGGTAGAAAAACAGCCAGCAGTTGCTTTCGCATTTCCCTTCTCCCCACGGGCGGGCGCTATGCCCGCCACGTGATCTCGTCTAAAAGTTGCTTGCCCGCCGGCCTGGCCGGCGTTTCCCCGCATTACACCGCCGGGGTCATAATCTTTTTGGTGACATCACGGGTAAACGGCTTACCCAGCTTGTCCTGCACCGTCTCTTTGAACACGATCGAGTCGCCCGTAATCTTCACCACGTAGCCGTTGAATACCGGATCGTTTTCGCGCAGGAAATACGCCTTGTCGAGCGCGTTGACCACCACCGCGATCATGCCCGAGTCGGATTTGACGACCCCTTTGAGCGCGATCTGATCAATCGCCAGGCAGCGCTTGCCCGTGCTGCAACCCGAACCCACCATGCTGCGGCTTACCACCGGGCTGATAAACGGATCCCGGCGTCCCGCCGCAAAGTTGATCACTTTGGGCTTTTTCGGATCCTCCGGCGTTTTCTTGTCCTCGACCGCTACCGCGGTCTGCGGCTTTTCGACCGCAATGGCGGTCGTCTTGGCCTTCCTGGTCTTGGTTTTTGCCTTCACCGGCGCCGCGGACTTGGCAACTGCAGTCTTGGCAACTGCGGTGGGAGCGGTAGCCGTGCCTGGGGATGCAGTGGCTTTGGCCGCCACCGGCTTGGCCACCGTTACAGGCTTGGCTTTCGCGGCCTGGGTCGGGCTCGCATTCGCCGGGTGTGAGGGCGCGTTGGCTGCCGCCGGGCTGGGTTTGGCGCTCGCCGCGGGCTGCTGCGCACTCGTCGCCTGCCCCTGGCTCGCCGCCAGCGCCGCGTTGGAGTCATTGGTCTGCTTCACCTGCACCGCATGCAGCGTGTTGCGCGTGTTCTCGATGACATCGGGGTTCTGCGCCCAGGCTGTGCCCACCGCCAGAGTCAAAACCAGAATTGCCGTCGCATGTTTCATAAAGTCTCCGCTTACCGCTTCACCGGCGCAGCCGCGGGCGGCGCCAGATCGTGGCTGAAGAACGTCGTCGCCGCACAGGTGGCCACGATGCTCTCATTGGACGCGTACTGATACGTATGCTTCACCTTGGCTTCGGTCGGCTTGCGGGTGCTGGCAATGGTCACATCCGAAATGTTCACAATGCGCTCCAGCTTGCCCACCCGGTCGAAGAAGTCGAGCATCGAGTAGTACGGCCCATCCAGCTCCATCTCGAACGGAACCTCGGTATAGAACTCCTTCGGCGAAACCGGCCGCGAGGTGTAGCGGCGAATTTCAATGCCCGCCTTCAGGGCTTCGGAGTCCAGCATCTTGATGAAGCCGTCCACTTCCTTGTCGTCGGGCACGATGCGGCGCTCGATTTCGAGCTGCTGCTTCAGGTTCGCCAGTTGCCGCTCCATGTCTTTCAGTTTCGGCTCGTAGGAGCGCAGTTCGGCGTTCTCGTGCAGCTTGGCCTCCAGCGCGTCCTGCGCCTGCTTGTTGGCGTCGCGCTGCGACTTGAACAGAGTGAAATGCAGGGCGCCCGTAATCAAGATGGCTCCGAGCAGCAGCGCCCCCCACTGCTTGATACCCGATAGCTCGCCAAAGTTCCCCATAGAAAACCGCCTTTAGGACTTCCCTTTCTCGCAGGTCAGCTCGAATTGGAAGGCCTGCATGTCTTTGATCTGATCGTCCTGATAGGTCTCTTTGATCTCGATGGCCTTGAAATAACCCGTCTTCTGCAGATTCTGGATCAGCGACGCCACCGCATCGGTGCTCAGCGCCATGCCCTGAATGTCAACGCTATTGCCCTGGTCCTTCATGGTGTTGAGCCACACCGCCTCGGTGCTGTTGATGGTATCGCCGATGGTATTCAGCAGGTTCACTGGGCCGGACTGGTTGGCGCGCAGCTGGTCAATCACGTCCACGCGGCGCTTGTAGTTGTCGGCCTGGCGCTGCCGCTCCAGGTATTTTTGCTTAACCTCGGCCAGCCGCCGGTTTTCCTGTTCGGCGGTCTGCATCTTGTCGGCGATGGCCAACTTTTCCTTGTTCAGCCGGTACCATTGCATGACGTTGACGGCCGCCACCAGCGCCAGAATGATCACGATCTTGAGTTTCGGGGAGCCGGGTTCGCCCATCTCCATGACATTGGGGACGGAAACAGAGCTCCGCTTGTTCTTCGGCTTCGGTGCTCCCAGCAGATTGATTCGGATCATAGGTTTTCAAAACTCCTTAAAGCCAAGCCCACAGCCACCGCCAGCTGGCCGGCATTGCGCTCGAGCAGCTCCGCTCCCTGCCCATCGGCCGGGGGCGCGATCTTCTGGAACGGGTTGAAAATCTCGACCGGCAGGGAGAACTCCTGGCGCAGCGCTTCGATCAGCCCCGGAACCTTGGAGGAGCCGCCCGCCAGATAAATCTTCTCGATGTGTTCGCCGGCGGCGCTGGCGCGGAAGAAGTCGAAGGTCTTCTGAATTTCGAGCACGATGATCTCGGTCACCTGTTGCAGGATTGGGGTTTTCGCGTCTTCGCTGACCGTGCCGACCTTGTTGCCCAGCTTGAGCGATTCGGCGTCGTCGAAGCTCAGATCGAGTTCCTTCTGCAGCGAATCCGTGTACTGGTGTCCGCCGACGCTCACGTCGCGGGGAAACAGCGGCGTGGTGCCCTTGACGATGTTGATGTTCATCACGCTCGCGCCGAGATTCAGCAGCGCGACCACCTGGCCCGGCGCCGGCTCGTAGTTGTATTCGTAGCAATTCTGCAGGGCCAGAGCGTCAATATCCACGATGGCCGGGGTCTTGCCCGCCATCGAAAGCACGTTGGTGTAGTTGAGAATCTTGTCCTTCTTGACCGCGACCAGCAGAACATCCATCTGCGGGCTGCCGGCGTCTTCGGAGAGAATCTGGTAGTCCAGGTTCACATCGGCCAGATCGAAGGGAATGTGCTGGGCGGCTTCCTTCTGGATGGTATCGGCCAGCTCCTGGTCGCTCATCGAAGGCAGCGAAATTTTCTTCACAATGACGGAGTGGCCGCTCACCGCGGTGGCGACCGCCTTGGTCTTGATCTGGTTGTCGGCGAAGAGTTTCGAGATGGCGCTCGAGACCGTGCCCGAATCTACGATCATGGAATCCACGACGATATCGGGAGCCAGCGGTTCCAGGCCTAAGTGCGCCACTTCCAGACCGTCGCGCCCCTTTTTCAGCTCCACCGCCTTGATGCTGGAAGAGCCCACATCCAGACCTACGATCGCTTTTGCCCCGAATCCAAACATGTTCCCGCCTTCTTCTGTGGCGCGGGCACGAGCGCCCGCGAAGTTTTACTAGCCTTGCCCGGCAGCCTTGCCGGCTGCCTGTGGTTTTTTCCTGCTCTTCGCCTCCACCGGGTTGGACTTTTCCTCCATCCACTGGTCCAGCTTCGACTTTTTGAAGCGCCAGCGGTTGCCCAGCTTGAAGGCAGGGATCTTTTGCTCGCCGACGTACTTGTAAAGCGTGTCCGGACTAACCCCCAGGTACTGCGAAGCCTGGCGAACATTCATCACTTCACGCGCGTCGGCCATAGTTCGTCCCTTTCCACAGAATTGGCGCCCCCTACCAGGGGCAATGTTGGGAGAGAATCGCCCGAAAAGCTGTCTTCGAGCGAATTCAAGTGTCCCGAGCATATATCAACGGGAAAAAGCGTGCGGTCCGGGTAGATTTCCGTGTTTTGCTGGGTTTTTGGCATGTTTTCCGGAAAGTAACCAGTCGGCAAGTACAACGCTAGTCTACGTATTGTGGCTAGTGATTATATGAGTGCTTTTAGTAGTATTGCTTATCCGGAGAATCGGGCGTCACAACGCCCGTGTAACCAAAGTATTAGGCACGGTACGAAGGTCCCGGCACGTGCGGAAACCTAACAAACCACGGCAATTCCTTGCGCCTTCCTGGCCACACCTGAAGCCCTCGGCATTGCTGCTAAACTGGGAGCCATTCTCAGGAGGGTTGGCTTGCGCTATCTCGATCGTTTGCAACCGCTTGGGTTGGTCGCGCTACGCGCGGTTCTGGGGGCCGTGATGATTGGCCACGGCTACGGGAAGGTCTTTGGCGGCATTTCCCACGTGGGAGATATGGTCCGGCATCTTGGCTTGCCGGGCTGGTTGGCGTATCCCTTGGCGGCCACGGAGTTCTTCGGCGGGATTTTGATGATCGCGGGGCTGTTCACGCGCTGCGTCGGGATCGCGATCTTGATTGACATGCTCGTCGCGATCTGGAAGGTGAACTGGAAGAACGGCTTCATGGGCGGCGGAGGATATCAGTTTCCGTTGATGATCGCCGCAGTTGCCTTCGCTCTGATTTTCTTCGGCGGGGGGCCGATCGCGCTCGACGCCATCCGCAAGGGCGGAGGAGCCAAAAGCGGCGGCAAAACCAAGTCGGCTTAGTTCCACTGCCGCTGTATCTCTGCGACCCAGCCTGCGCAAATTATTCTTGTCATTCCGAGTCGCGCACAGCCGCGCTTGCGCGGCGAGAGTGGACGAGGAATCTGCTGTCCTGCGACGACCAGGTTAAACTCCTCGCTTCGCTCGGGATGACAAACAATTGAGTTTTTCGGCAACCCACTTAGGGTGCGATTTCAAACACCGTTCCCTGCCCGTGAGTCCCGCCCTGCACCGTGGTGCTATAGAGATTGCCCGACTTGTCGAGCGTCAATCCGTAGTAGGCGAAGGCGCCATCCGGCGTACTGCTGAAGGCGTGCGCGACGCTCTCTTTCCACTTGCCATTCGATGGAGCCAGCTTAAATACCACACCGCAACCGCATTTCGCATCTCCGCCGGCCGATGTAGTGCCGTAAAGGTTACCCTTTTTGTCGAATACCAGCGTGGTGGTCGTGGAACCCCCGTCCTTGCCGCCGGTAAAGCTGTAAAGCACGCTCTCGGCCCATTGTCCCCGGGTGGGCGTCAATTCATACACTGAGCCCTGGCCATTCGCGCCGCCATAGTAGGTAGTGCCGTACAGGTTGCCTGACTTATCGAAAATCAGGCCGCCGTAAGGAAACCCGGCGTCGGGCGCGCCCTCGAATTCCAATAAAACGGCGAATTTCCACTTGCTTTTTGGTTCCGGCGACAGTTCGTACACCGTGCCAGCTTGAAATTCGCCCTGGGTCTCGGTAACGCCGTAGAGATTGCCGGACTTGTCCATCAGCAAGGCGCCGAGAGAGCCGGTGGCGCCCTGGTTGCCGCCGGCGAAGCTGTGGATCACTTTCTCTTTCCATGTTCCATTCTTGCCGGGAATCATGGTGTAGACGGTTCCGTTGCCACTGGCGCCGCCATCCGGCGTCGTGCCGTATAGATTACCCTTGGCATCGAAGATCAACGCGCCGCCGGGACCGAAGCCGTCGGCGCCGCCCTGGAAGCTGTAGAGAACGTTCTCGCTCCAGGAGTTCCCGGACTTCGTCAGCTTGAAAACCGTCCCGCAGCCGCCGTCGCAATTCGAGCCATTGCCGCCGCCTACGGTAGTGCCATAGAGGTCGCCATTCTTATCCACGGCAATGCCGCCGTAGGGGTACATGCCGTCGCTGCCGCCGGCGAAACTGTACAGCGCTTTCTCGCTCCACTTGCCTCCGGATTTCGGGCTTAGTTCGAACACAGTTCCGAACCCGCTTGCGCCGCCGGTCACGCTTGTGCCGTAGGCATTGCCGGATTTATCAAAAACCAGCGCCGTAGCAGGATCTCCGCCGTCGCTGCCGCCGGTAAAGCTGTAAAGGACTTTTTCTTTGGCCGCCGCCGAAGCTGTGGTGACGAGAATGATTGCTGTGATGAAAACTGCAGCCCATTGACGGCTGCGCAATTCAGATTGTCTGGCTTGCATCGTACCTCCTGGGAAGAACCTGTGGGATAAGCAATCCAGGCCGCGCCGAGCCGCGACCGGGCTGAAATCATACCATGAAAAAAGCCGGACAAGCGCCGTCTCGCGCCCAATTTGACGATCTTTTTACAACTTGTGACAGCGGCGAGAAGATCCGCGCCGCGATTAGTCGACCGCAGTGGCACGCCATGTCGAAATCCCGGACGCACCTCTGGCCAGAAGGCCGAGCGAAGCAGGTTGCACTGTGATGCTATCCGGTGCGGCGGTGTTTCCGGTACGGATACTCTTCTTGGCGATGGTCTCGTAAGCGTAGCCCGTCAGGATTGCGGTGATCCCTTTCTTGTCCGCTTTGACCGTGAACCTCGCCCAGCCGTAGTGGACCTTGCTATCAATGAAAAACTTGAGCCCAACGTAGCGATTCTTGAGGTTCCACCATTCTCCCGACCAAGATAGGTAGGTCGACTGGTAACAGTCTCCCTTCGCGCCAAGCATAAGGGCATCTGTCGCATGGCTGAATTGGGCTCGTGGCCCGACTCGAACGCCTGCGTTTAGGGGTGTAACGTAACCACTCCTTGCCACGAGCAAGTTCTCCGCGACGTCCCTTGCGACTAAAGCTGTTCGCTCGCCGCCTTGTGACCAATCGAATACAAAGTCGGTTATCGCGTCATGGTTCAGATCCAGAGAATAACCAGGAACTCCGCCGCGACCGATCACTTTGTGACACTTGGTGTAAATGATCTTAGCCTCGGCCGGTTGCGATAGCGCAGGAGTTCCAAGCGCCAATCCTGCTGTACCGGCTGCCAATGCGTACAGGTTGAGCTTACGGCAAAGTGAATCAGAGAGTTGTGCCGGAGGGCGGGTTCGGGAAGATCGCCGCATACGATTCGTCCTCGCTGGAGTCAGTTCAACTCTGAGCCCTTGCTAACATTCCCGTCTGTGACGAGGATCAGCACCGCAGTTTGCGTACGATGCAGTCGGCTGAATTCCGTGGAGATCCGGATCAATCAGGGAACAATGCAATCCGATTCTTTTTTCTCTTGTGACGTCGGAGAGCCAAGTTTACGGGGCGCACTGAAGGTCGAAGGGTGAAAGTCGGCTCAACAATAGTACAAACGGCGTCTTCTCAGTACTCGGCCAGTTCTTTCATCGCCCGCAGCAGGTCGTCGGCCTGGGGCAGAATGGCATCTTCCAGGATCGGCTGGTAAGCGACGAAAGTATCTTTTGCCGCAACGCGACGCACTGGGGCGTCGAGCTGGTCAAATAATTCGTCGGCAATGCGGGCAGCAATCTCTGCCCCATAGCCCCAGCTCAGCATGTCTTCGTAAGCGACGAGCACACGGCTGGTCTTGCTCACCGACGCCGCAATCGCTTCCCAATCAAAGGGATTGAGAGAGCGCAGATCGATCAATTCAACTTTGATTCCCTGTTCGCGCTCGAGCTTCTGCGCCGCCTGCAAAGCGCGTGGGACAACCGCTCCGTAAGTGACGACCGACAGGTCAGTTCCGGGCTGCACGATTTTCGCTTTGCCGAACGGGATGGCGTAATCCGGCCCGGGATAGGGTGCCCGGCCGAAAGTTTCGCGATACAGCCGCTTGTGTTCGAGAAACATGACCGGATCGTCACAGCGAACCGCAGTGCGCAGCAGGCCGGCGGCGTCGAGTGCGTTCGAGGGGAAGACAACCCGCATGCCCGGCGTGTGAGTAAAGATACTCTCGCCGCACTGCGAGTGATAAATTGCGCCGCCCGTAAGATAACCGCCGATCGCGACCCGTACGACTGCGGGGGCCGAGAAACCATTATTCGAGCGCCAGCGAATGAGCGGAAGTTCGTTGCGCAACTGCATCATCGCCGGCCAGATGTAGTCGAAGAATTGGATTTCCACCACCGGCTTCAATCCGCGCGTAGCCATGCCTACGGCACGGCCGACAATGTTAGCTTCCGCCAGCGGCGAGTTAAAGACTCGATCCGAACCGAACTCGCACTGCAGGCCGGCGGTCAGCTTGAAGACGCCGCCTTTGCCCTTGATCAACTTTTCCTGCAGATACTGCTCGCGGCTGCAATCGGCCACGTCTTCGCCGAACATCACGATGCGCTCATCGCGCTGCATCTCGTCACGCAGCGTCGTATTGATGAGATCGGCCATCGTCTTCGGCGCTGGCTTCTTGCCATCGGAACTCTGGGCGCTCTCGGCGGGTTCGGTATCGAAGACGGAAGAGGTTGGGTCCAGATCCGGCGAATAAACATATTTGGCGTAAGAGCCCGGCGCGGGCAAAGCTGCTTCCAGAGCCTGATCTACAGCTTCCTGAAGATCGTCTTCAACCTGCTTCTCCAGCGCGTTAATGCTCTTCTCATCAAGGATGCCCTCGCGGATCAGGAACATCTGCATGCGCGTGATGGGGTCGCGGGCGGCATCGCGTTCACGCTCCGCATCGGGCCGGTAGGCGCGCTCGTCATCGGAAAGCGAGTGCGAGTAGGGGCGAATCACATGGGCATGAACGAAGGCTGGGCCATCGCCCCGCCGGCAATAGTCCACCGAACGGGCAAACGCCGCATAAGCCGCTACCGGATCGGTGCCGTCCACTTCCTCAAAGTGAAAGTTGGGAAATCCCGTGACCAGACGCGAAATATTCCCGCCCGCCGTCTGCACTTCCACTGGCACGCTGATGGCGTACTCGTTGTCCTGGACGACGAAAAGCACGGGCAGCTTGCGATTCGCGGCGGTATTCATGCCTTCCCAGAACTCGCCTTCGCTGGTGGTGCCGTCGCCGAGCGAGACATAAGTGACTTCGTCGGAATGAAAACTTACGTTCTTAAACTCGCGATAATCGTTGCTGGATTTCTTGGCGGCGTCGGGGTGAGCGGAAAAATAACGCCCGGCCTCGGCGCAGCCCACGGCTTGCAGCACCTGCGAGCCGGTCGGGGAAGATTGCGTAACCACGTTGAGTTTGGGGAAGCCCCAGTGGGAGGGCATTTGCCGGCCGCCGGATTGCGGGTCATCGGCCGCACCGACCGCCATCAGCAGCATTTCATAAGGGGTTGCGCCCAGCCCCAGGCAAAGCGCGCGATCACGATAATAAGGGTAAAACCAGTCGTAGGCCGGCTTGAAAGCGAATGCCGCGGCGACGCCGACGGCCTCATGCCCGGCGCCCGAGATCTGGAAGAAAATCTTCTGCTGGCGCTTGAGCAGGATTTCGCGGTCGTCGAGCCGCCGCGAGGTGTACATGATGCGGTACGCTTCGATCAGCCGCTCACGGGAAAGTCCTTCGTACGAGGCCTTTTGATCCACGACCCTGCCCGGTTTCGAATCTGCTTTGGTCGCCATCCGGCTTCCATTGTAAACGGGCCGCTTTCAGCTTGTCAGCTATCGGCTGGCTTTTGGCCCTGGGCAAACCCTGATTAAGTCCGGCCCGGAGCAAAAGCAGGTTTCTCGACTGCGCTCGAAATGACAAAGTTGAGGTTACTCAGAGCCTCCCTTGGCTCTTGGCTTTCGCGGTATAGCCTCTTGGCTAAAGGCTAACGGCCAAATCGTTTATCCTGATCTCGGATGATTCATTTCAATCGCCAATTCTCCCCCGGCGATATCAGGCTGCTGATCTTCGATCTGGATGGCACGCTGGTGGACTCGCGCCTCGACCTGGTTCACTCGGTCAATGCCATGCTTCGCCATTTTGAGCGGCCGGAGTTGCCGGACGATGTGATCGCCTCTTATGTTGGCGACGGCGCGCCCATGCTGGTGCGGCGGGCGCTGGGCGATCCGCGCGACGAAGTTTTCGTGAAGAATGCGCTGGAATATTTTCTCGGTTATTACCGGGTGCACAAGCTCGATCACACCCATGTCTACGACGGAGTGAAGGAGATGCTGGCCGCGGTGCAAAATTCCGACGGTGTGAGGCGGAAGATGGCCGTGCTCTCCAACAAGCCGGTCATTCCCTCGCGCGCGATCGTAGAGGCGCTGGGGCTGGCCAACTTTTTTCTTCATGTTCATGGCGGGAACAGCTTCGCCACCAAGAAGCCCGATCCGGAGGGCGTACGGACGATCCTGCGCGAGACGAAAAGCGAGCCACAGCAAACGCTCATCGTCGGCGACTCTTCCATTGACGTGATCACGGGCCGCAATGCCGGCTTGTGGACCTGCGGCGTAACTTACGGCTTCGCCCCGCACACTCTTTGTGAAGCGCCGCCGGATGTGGTCGTGGACTCGGCGCAGGAACTGGCCGGGCTTTTCTCCTGAGCTTCGGAACATTTGGCGCAGTTAGCATGTGCGGCACTGAGAGCCGGAGCAGCCCTTAACTCAAGGGGTGACCTCGAAGACTACGCCTGCGCCGTACTGGCCGGCTGTGGCGGCGGTGCCGTAGAGATTTCCCTTGTCGTCGAGGATAAGGTTGGCGTCGGGCTGGGCACCGTCATAGCCGGTGAACGCGTGCAGAACCGCGTATTTCCACTTCCCGTTCTTCACTGGGGAAAGCTCATACACGACGCCGCTTCCGTACTTACCGTCGTACACCGTTGTCCCATATAAATTTCCCGCCTTATCCCGGACAACTCCCGCACCCGGTCCTGAGCCGGTGGAGCGGCCCTTGAAGTTGTACAGCACCGTCTCACTCCAGCGACCACGTGAGTCTCGACTAAGCTTGAATATTGTTCCGCAGCCGGCTACGCAATCGTAATTCTTGCTGCCTTGGCTCGTGGTGCCATAAATATTGCCGGAATCATCCATGGACAGGGCTCCAACACCGGGCCTAGCACCGTCCGTGCAATTAGGACGCCCCTTCGGACAGAAGTCGTACAGTATCTCTTCCTTCCATCCTCCGCCCGTCTCCGGGCTGAGCTCATAAACGACGCCAGCGTTGTGGGCTCCTCCGTATTCTGTGGTGCCGTAGAGACTGCCATTCGCATCTAGAATCAGGCCGGCGAACGGACCGTTCCCGTCGTGGCGCTGACGCGAAAAGTCCTCGATCACACTCTCCGTCCAGCCGTCGGAGCCAGGGACTAGCTCGAACGTGATGTCAGCGGTTCCAAAAAGAATTCCGTGAGGATCCACAACTACGCCGCCGTAGGGCCGGGCTCCATCGCTCAGGTCGAAGCTAAAAATAACGGTCTCCGCCCAGCCGTCAGAGCCTTGTTTCAAGTCGAAGACCGTGCCGTAATTATAAGCTCCGCCGTAGGTCGTTGTGCCATAGAGGTTGCCCGCATCGTCGAGAATCAGGCTTCCGTGCGACTCGTACCCGTCATTGCCATTCCAGTCGAAACTGTGCAGGATGGTTTCACGCCAGCCGCCGCTCGATCTGGGCATCAGTTCGAAGGCGGTGCCATAGCCGTAAACCCCACCGCCGCTGGTTGTGCCATACAGATCCCCTCTTCCGTCCAGGAGCAAGCTGCCCCAGGTGCCGGCCCCATCTTGCCCTTTCCCAAAGGCGTGTAGAACCCTGAACTTTGGGGCAGCCCAGGCGATGGGCACAATGACCAGACAGGCCAAGATGGTGGACAATGTTACCAACCAGCTGAGTGATCGTCGTTTACAAATCACCTGACAAACCACCTTGTGTAGCGTGCCGCAGGCGGGAAAGCCGAAAGGGCCGCGGCCCGCTTGCTGTGGGAAAGCATATCACCCAAATCCCGGGGATGCACGCTGCAGGAGCTGACTCCCAACAAAGAAAGCCAGCACCTGCGGCTGCGCAATTTGCGATTTCATGCCCGCTACTCGACACCATCATTGTCCGGGTCCAATGGGTAATTCGGGAAGCACGGATCATTCCCGATCGCCGTTTTGGGGCCATGCGTTACACTTTCCCCAACAATGAAGAATTCCCTCGACTCGTTTACGCCGTCCGAATTGCGCAAGCTGCGCAGCCTGAAAGATCCTCACGGCATTCAGCGCCTGCTGGACGATATGCCCTATCACCTGGCCGATACAGCGTGGTCGCCGCGCCGCGTGTTGCGGGAAAACACCTCGCACTGCTTTGAAGGGGCGATCTTCGCAGCCGCGGCTTTGCGCGCGAACGGCTACCCGCCGTTGATTCTGGATCTGGAAGCCGAGCGCGATACCGACCACGTGATCGCGTTGTATCGCGTAGGGGATCACTGGGGCGCGCTGGCGAAATCGAATTACACCGGCTGCCGCTACCGCGAGCCGGTGTACCGGTCGCTCCGAGAGCTGGCGCTGAGTTATTTCGATGTGTATTTCAACCTGCGCGGGGAGCGCACGCTGCGCACATTTTCGCGGTCGGTGAATCTGAAGCGCTTCGATTCAGAGCAGTGGATGATCACCGAGCAACCCATATGGTTCATCGCCGAGTATCTGTTCGATGTTCGCCACTACCGCCTGATCACACCAGCGATGGCACGGCGTTTGCATCGGCTGGATGATCGCTCGTTTCGAGCCGGCTGCCTGGGCCGGGCGGAAAAGTCGCCGCGCTGACGCGTCGAGCATCTCTGTGGAACCGTCCGGGTTTGAATCGCGTAATCGTCTTTATGCACGCTCGACCCTTGCTCTTCGCGTTGCTCGTTTCTTGCGAGATGGCCACCGGCCAGAACGTTGCCCCAGTGCCGACGGAGCCTGCGCCGTCGCTTTCGCAGGAAGAAATCCGCGATCTCATTCGCCGCACTGCCGACAACGACATGGAAAACGACAGGAAGCAGCGCGACTATACCTACGTTGAGCGGCTGGAAGAAAAACATCTGGGCGGAAAGGGCGAGGTTCAGTCCACCGAGGTGAAGACCTTCGACGTAATGGAAATTTACGGCGAGCAGGTGCAGAAGCTGATCGCAAAAGACGACAGGCCGCTCTCCGAGAAAGATGCCACTAAAGAAGACGATAAGATTCAGAAGCTGATTGACAAGCGAAGGAACGAATCCGCGGAGGATCGCCAGAAACGCCTGAACAAAGAAGCGAAAGAGCGCGAAGAGAACCGCCAGTTTGTGCGGGAGGTGGCTGACGCCTACAACTTCAAGCTCGATGGAGTTGAGTTGCTGGACGGCCGGGAAAATTACGTCATCGTTGCCGAACCCAGGCCGGGATACGAGCCTCACCTGAAAGAAGCCAAGATCCTGCCCAAATTCCGCTTTCGCGCCTGGATTGACAAAGGCGAAACGCAATGGAAAAAACTCGACATCGAGTGCATTGAAACCGTTTCCTGGGGATTATTCCTGGCCCGCATTCACAAGGGATCGCGCATCGTTCTCGAGCAAACACGTGTAAATGATGAAGTGTGGCTGCCACAGCACGTCAGCGTCAACGTGGATGCACGCCTGGCGCTATTGAAAACTTTCAACCTCGCGATTGACGACTCTTACCGCGATTACAAGAAATTCCGGACGGCGACCAGGATCGTCCCCGCCGGCGAGGCGAATCAACAATAGGCGGCGGAGCGATGGCCTGTCCTGAAAGTAATGGCTGTGGGATCCCTCCCGCGGCTGAACCGCGCCGCGGTTCGGGATGACGCCGGTCGGGCTAGTCCTAAAAAAAATCTCCTCCTGCGGTTGCAGGAGGAGATTGAAGTCTTACTCGTGAATTCTAGAACGTGATCTTGGCGGCAAGCTGGACCCCGCGAGGCCCGCCGCTACCCAGGAAAGGGTTGCCGATGCCCACGTCGCCGGTCGCCGTGATCTGGTAATAACCGGAATGCTGGCCGGTCGCCATGTCAGGCGAGCCGATATCGGCGATGAAATTCGGCATCTCGGGATTGGCGAAGTTCGGGTGGTTGAACAGGTTGAAGAACTCCGCGCGGAGCTGCAAATTCACCCGTTCCGTAATGGCCGTATCTTTGAACACGGAGAAGTTGAACTCTTTGAAGCTGGGCCCGCGCAGCGAGTTGCGGCCTTCGTCGCCGAAATGCCGTGTGCCCGGCATGCAGTTGGTTTCATCCGGGAGGCCATCGTTGTTCGGATTTCCCCAGGTGCAGGGCGCGGCGAAAGACGCCAGATTCAGATACTGCGACGGATTATCCGGCGAATACTGCAGCGGCCCGATCACATCGGGACGATCGAATCCTTCGCTCGCTCCCGAGTAATCGCCCTCAAACTCATAGTTGAGATGCCAGGGTTGGCCGTCCTGCAAACTGAGTACGCCATCGAAGCCCCAACCATTCTTCAGCCTTCCCCAATCGCCGCCCATATGCGGGAACTGGTAGGTGAAGTTCCAGGTGAAGCGCCGGCGAATGTCGAAGCTGGAGTTGCCCCGGTTGGCGGCGGGGTCGGTGCTGTCCTGAGGCTGCGCCTGGTTGGGCGTGAAGTCCTCGAGATCGCTGGCATCGTCAATCGAGTGCGACCAGACGAAGTTTGCCTGCGAGGTCAATCCGTGCCAGTTCGTAGTGCGCAATGTCGCCTGCAGCGAATGGTAAATCGAATTGGCCGACGACTTCTCCTGGTTGATGTAGAAGAGATTTGAATACTGCCGTGGCACGCCGTAACTGTTGATGCAGTTGCAGCCCACGTCCGCGGCCGTAATGTCAGCGTGCGATGGCTGGTTGATATCGTAGAACTGGAACAGCTTGGTGCCCTTCGATCCGACATAGCCGACTTCCGCCACGAACTTGCTGCCTAACTGCTGTTGTAGATTCAGGTTGAAGTTCTGGACGTAGGGCGTGCGCATATTCGGATCCACGGAAAAGAAATCGCCCTCCGGCCCGTAATTTCCGTATACCGGCTGGTTGGGCTGGATCTGCGCCACCGCGCCGCCGGTGGCGAGCGCTTGCGGCCCCAGGCCGGGATACGCCGGTCCGGGGCAAAAGATGCAGTTCCAGGGCAGGTGGCCGAGGAAGATGTCCTGCGAAAACGCATCGTAGAAAACTCCCCATCCGGCGCGAACGACGGTCTTCCCTTTGCCGGTGAGGTCATAAGCCAGGGCCAGGCGCGGAGCGAAATTGTTGAAGTCCTTGTTGTAAAGCTGGCCCGTGGGCACGTTGTTTCCGCCGTTGGTGGGATCAAACGTCCACAGCAACCCATCTTTTTCCCCCGCGACGCCGAAATAATCCCAGCGCAGGCCGTAATTGAAGGTAAGGCGCGGAGTTGCACGGAAACTATCTTGGACGAAGAACGAATGGTTGTTCTGGAACAGGTGACGTCTAGAGTCACCCACCACCTGATCGCCGCCGACCGGCGTGCCTTGCAGGAACTCGGACAGATCATCAAAATCCAGAGTCCCTCGAAAATTGTGATCAATCACATGCAGAATGCTGGTCCGCCGAAATTCATAGCCAAATTTGATGTCATGCTTTCCAGTTTTCCACGAGTAGTTATCCAGAGCATGCCAGTTGGTGTCAATGCGATTTCGGGGCACCGAGTTGGTTGCGCCGATCTGGGCAAAACCTCCAACCGAGATGCCCGGCAATCCACCGTCATAAGCGGACACACCCGTATCCAAGCCAATGGACGAGGGCAGGAAGCTCTGGTCCTGGGGAAAGAATCCCTGATTAAAGCGATTCCACCCTAACCGCGCTTCGTTCACCTGCTTTGCGTTCACCACACTCACCAACGAGAGTGCGATTTCCTGTACGCGAGTGGGCGTCACGGTGTCAAAGCCGGGCAATAATCCTCCGGCCAACTGGGCGAAGGGAAACGCCTGGTTACTGTCGCCGAAATAATAACGGCCGGTCAGGATGTTATTGGTATTGAAGCTGTGGTCAATCTTCGCAATCATGCTGTCCACGCGATTGTAGAAACTCGTGGAGGTAGAAACGTTGTTGGTGGTGCAGCCGGTGAAGTCGCTGGCCGCGCCGGGAATATTGGGCGCGGGCCAGGGATTGCGCGCCAATAATGCGGTCATCACCGGGCTTACCGTTCCGCCACCGTTCACAATGGCCGCTTCGGTTGCGGAAATCACGGCAGGATCCGGGACGCAAGCGGTTCCCGCCTGCCCTCCGTTTTCGCGCTGGCCTTCATAATCCAGATAAACGAATGTCTTGTCCTTGATGATGGGCCCGCCCAGCGAACCTCCAAACTGGTTGTTATTGAACGGGCTTTTCGGATCGGGAGCAAAGTTGAAGTAGTTGCGGGCACCCAGTTTTCCGCTGCGCCAAAAGTCGAGAGCCGAGCCATGCCAGTTGTTAGTGCCGCTCTTGGTCACGATGTTGACTACGGCGCCGCTATTGCGGCCGTACTCGGCCTCATAGTTCGATAACGTGCGCAACTCCGCTACCGCGTCGAGGGGAAGAATGGTCGCCGGCGTTCCGAACACCCCCGCTTCGTTGATGGCCGGCAGGTTCCGATAACCGTCGTTCATGTCGGTGCCGTCGAGCAGAAAGTTGTTGGAGCGGCCGCGCGAGCCATTCATGGAAAACAGCCCGTAGGAACCGGGCGAATCGCTGATCTGGTCGGGTGAGCCGGCAACGCCGGGATTCAGATAAATCAGCTTCGTATAGTCGCGGCCGTTGACCGGCAGATTCGCGACGGTTTCGGGGGTGAGCGTGCCACCCAGTTCGTTCGAAGTTGTCTCCACCTGCGGCAAGAGTTCGCCTGACACTTGCACCTGCTCGGAAACCTGGCCCGGTTTCAGTGACACGTCAACCCGGCGCTCGGAAGCCACGTCCACGGTCACGTTGTTGGTAACCGAAGTCTCAAAACCACTCTGTGAAACCGTGACGGTGTAAGTGCCAAGCGGCAATTCGGGAACGTCGTAGCTGCCGTCGGCGGTGGTTTGCGTGGTCCGCTCCAGGCCGGTGTTCACGTTTTTCACTTTCACCGTGGCGCCTAAAATCACCGCGCCTGACTGGTCGGCTACTGTGCCCAGGATGGTTCCGCGAAACGTCTGCGCGACGAGCGCCGTCGCCGACAGAAAAACAAAAGCGAGGATCAGCCTCACCTTCATAATCATTCTCCCCTTCTGTTGAAACGCCGTTAGATTTCTCGCAATCCCTGCGAAGTTTTAGTCCAGTGCTGCTTATTCTTAGTGGCTCACAAATCAGGGAAAACTGTAAGTAGCTCCCGAGGAACCCTTTTTCGGGAAACAGGCATTGTAGCGCAAGCGCCCCACAAAGCAAGTGATTAGCGGGGATTTTGGCGGGAGAAGATTTGGATCGCCGGCAACAGCCGCCCTCCGGCTATCGGGCGGGGCAAAGCTCCGCAGTTGAGCGGGCGCGAAGCGATCCGCGCCCGATCCCCGTTCGACTCGCCTCGTCGCTTTGCTCCTCGGCGGCTCAGGGCAGGCTCTCGACCCGCTGGAGAAAAGGCGGGCGCCGGGACGACGCCGGTTGCGATGATGAAGCCTCAGTACTGGCTGGGCTGCTCGGCGTAGCGGCGGAAAAAGCTGTCCGGCTTCCACTGCGGCCGCTCCGGGCTGTCGGCAACGGAGATCATCAGCGTGCGCACAATTTCTTCGTACACCGCCGCCGAATCCAGATTCACCGGCTGATCGAGATCATCCGAGGGCGCATGATACCGATTGGTCAGCCAGTCTTTGAAAAGCTGTTTTTGCGGGGCGGAAGCTGGGTCCGGAGCAATATCCATCGCCACGGCTGGAATTCCATGCCGAATGAAATTGTATTGATCGCTGCGGATAAACGTATTGCGCTGCGGGTTGGGATCGGGCTGGGCGTGAACGCCATGCGCCTCGGCGGCCTTGGCGGCGGCATCGCCGAGGTCGGACTCGGCCAATCCCAGCACCGTCAGGAATTTCAGAGGCACGATCGGCAGGAACATGTCGGTGTTGATGTCTGCGACCATCGCGTGCGGCGGGACGGTGGGATCAGCGGTGAAGTATCGCGAACCGAGCAGACCTTTTTCTTCCCCAGTCACAAAAACAAACAGCAGAGAGCGCTTGGTGCGCTCCCGCGCTTTTTTCATGGAAGCGGCGATATCCATGAGCGCCGCGCTGCCCGAGCCGTTATCCATCGCGCCGTTGTAAATCTTGTCGCCGTTGATGGGCTCGCCGATGCCGATGTGATCAATGTGCGCCGACAGCACGACATATTCATCTTTTAACTGCGAGTCGGTGCCCGGCAGCCTGGCCACGATATTCGCCGACTCCACTTCTCCCTTCTCCATTTTCACCTTGGCTTTGATCGAGACGGCCAGCGGAAAGCGCGGCAACTGCTTGTGCTCTTTGGCGGCCGCCACGATCTCCTGAAAGCTGTGGCCGGAGCCGGCAAAGAGCTTGTCAGCCTTTTGCGGATTGAACGTCACATAAAGTTTCTGGCCTTCGGTGTTCTGAAATTTCGGATCGGCCAGCAGCATGCCGATGTGCGTGCGGTTTAACGCCATGCGCGACCAGGGAATATCCATAGACGCGGGATTCGGAATGCCGATGATACCGATGGCGCCGGCTTTGTGCAGCACCTTCCAGCGCTCGGCCCCGGATTGGTAGTGGGCTGCGAGGGCTCCGGGAATGTCGCCAGGGGCGGCGCTGACTTCAACCGCGACTTTGCCCTGCAGATCGAGGCCGGCCAAGTCGTCGTAATTTTTTTCCGGGATGGTCAGGCCGTAACCCACAAATACCAGCGGGGCTTCCACCTGCGGCGCGGCGTCCATGCGCGTGCTCAGATCTGCATCCTCTCCCAGAACCAGCGGCTCAGTCTTGGCATCATGAATCAGGGAGAGGCTGGATTCTTTCTCGACGATCTGCAGCGTCTGGAATTTCACCGGCTGATAGAAGCCGTCGGTGCCGGCGGGTTGCAAGCCGGCCTTCTGCAATTGCTCCACGACATAGGCTTCGGCCTTGCGCAATCCTTCGCTGCCGGTCTCGCGGCCTTCCATATCGTCCGCGGCGATGACCTTGACGTGCTCCCACCAGGTCTTGCCGTCGAAATGAGTGGGAGCGGCGGACTGGGACAGAACGGAAATTGCGAGCAGCACAAACGACAAGAGAAGAGCTTTTCGAGACATCGGACTTCCTCCCGGATGGCGCTGAGGAGAACAAGCATAACAGGAATCGGCAATTGAGCGGCGGCGATGATTCCCCAGGGGGGACGCCCGCGTCCACATCGGAAAACGGATTGCTATTCCTAGAAGGTGAACGCTACGCCGCCGCGCACGGCGCGCGCAGCCTGCACAAGGTAAACCGTGTGGCCGTCGTGGCCGAGCACAGGCACATAACCTTCAGCGAGCAGGTTGCGCACATCCACGATGGCCTCAACATGGCCGGGAAGGAATCCGGTACCAGGGATGGGCTGGCGGAAGAAGAGATTCAGATATGGATCAGCCTGGCCTGGCGAGGCGTTGAACAGATCCACCGGGGTCAGCGCTTCGCCGTTGATCCAGCGGTACGACGCGATCCAACGCGTTTTCGATCCGGGCAGAACACCGCTGACTTTTCCCGCCACACTCTGGCGGTTGCGCGTGACCATCCATTGCCGGGCATCGGTGAGGTTTACCCCCGTCCTGGCGAGATCAAGCACGCCGCCGTATTCGTAATCGAGCGTCGCCTTCATGCTGGCAGACAACTTGCGTTGCGCGACCACGCGCACTCCGCTCGTCTTCAGGTCGTCGCCCTGATACGAGAATGTGCCGGAATACAAATCCGGCAGAACCTCGCCGCCGTCGGTCGTGAACTCGCCAACCCCGGTCAGAGCCGGATCGGCAATGCGATCGTAATACATGGCAACCTGCAGGCTGTTATTGCCCAGGCGGCGGGAAAGCGACAGCTCCTGATGATGCGCCCGCTCAACCGTCGAAGCGTACGAGGTCATGCTCACGCGCGGGCCGGATTCGCTGAGGTCAGCAGGCGCGGAGTCGAATCCCTTCTCAGGGCGGCTGTCAGGTTCGGAGGTGGCATAGCTGTATTCCAGAATGGTATTCGGAGAGAGATGCCAATCCGCCGACCCGAAGGGGCGAAACGCGGTCACGCGTCCCATGAACTGGATAGTTTGCAGTTCACTGCCGAACTTCAGTTCCACCACCTCGCCTAAGGCAAGTGAATCCGCGGTGGTCAGCGCAATCGCCTGGAATGGCCGCAACGCCGGATCGGGCGCGGGCAAGGAGCGCATGGTCAAATCGAACTCGGGCGAGGAACCATCCGCCATCTTATGACTGAAGGAAGCGCGCACCACCGATGCCGGGGTTCCGGCGCCGTATCCAAGGTTGCCGCGCAGACCAATCGTGTCAGAGGAGAAAATTGAGCGCTCGACGGAAAAGCCCGTGCTCACATCGGAAGCGCTGCCGAATCCCTCTGACGGGGAGCCTGCCAGGAACGACAATGTGCCTTTCAGATCGTGTTTGCTCTTGCCGCCTTCGGCAGCAACAACCTGGTTATTGTCGTCCACTACGCGCAAAATCGGACGGTTGGCTTGCGAGCGCAGCACCCACTTCCAGTCGTCTTCTTCCGCAGGTCCGCGGCCCGGCGCCAGTTGAATGGCCTCGAATAAAGTCGCGAGGTTCACGTTTACGATGACGCTGCCGCCCGAGTGAACAAAGATGTGATCGCGCAATGCGGGAAGGAACGACGGAGCGGAAACTTTAATGTTGTAAATGCCCGGCAGCAAGCCGGCGGCGGAATAGAAACCGTTCTCGTCGGTGAAGGTTTTCAGCGAGCGGGCGGCCGATCCCATGACCTCGACCATCGCTCCCATCTGCGGCACGCCGCTGATGCTGCGGACGTATCCGAAGACGGCGCCATGCCGCTCTACCGCATACGCCGAAACAGCCAGGCTCAACAGAACCGTCAAGAACCCGACCTTACGGAGCATCACCTACCACCTCAGGGGATCAAGCAGGGTTTACTCGACGGAAAAAGTTGCCGTCGGATCCACCGTCTGCTTGGAGATATTGTCGTTTACCTTAATCTGAATACGATACACGCCCGGATCGAGATTGGCGGCTGAGAGCGTCTTCTGTAACGTGACCTGGTTGCCGACATTCCCCATCGCGTCCGTGGATTCTATTGTATGAATCACCGGCTTGTTCGTCGCCGTATTGACCACGTTGTACTCAACGGTGGCCGATGCCTTGTGCGTCTTATCATCAACGCTGAGATTGTAAACCTGCATCCAGAAATTCAACTTCTGCCCGCGCTTGAAGGAAGCCGGTTTGCCGTCCGCGGGCGGCACTCGCGGCCTGACCTTGGTCGCGCCGATGACGAAGTTGCCCGTGCCCACATTCTTCGCCGCCACCGGTTCCATCACATCGGCGACGATCAAGGACGATGTCTCGAGGCGATCATCCTCGAAGTCCGGGACCTGAATGCCACGGCTCCATGTTCCTTTGCGATCACCGTTCACATCTTTGACCACCAGATCGATCCGATAACGTCCCGGCCGCAAAGGCAGCGCCTTCCAGTAAACCTGCGAATTCTCCGCCGCTTTCGCCAGCAGTTCGGCCGGAATGTCGGCTTGCACCGTATCCTCAAAAGTCTGCGCGATTCTGCCGGTCAGAGTCGTCACCCGGCCGAAGATATTCACCGTGCCGCGCTGCACGCCGTCCTTGTTAGCGAAGGTAATGTCCCGGTTCTTCATCTGAATGGTAACCGGAACCAGCACTGTGTCGCCGGTGACTTTGATGAAGTCGGTCAGCACATCGAAGGGCATCAGGTTGTAAGTGATCTTGTGGCTAACCACTTCTTCCAAATCTTTGAATTTAACCGCTGGCGGAGCCTGCAGTTTGGCGTATTGCTGCAAGCGATCGAATTCTTTCGAGGCCTCAAGCCCGCTTTCCGGTCCTGCGCCAAGCTTTTCCAACCCTCCGTTGAAGCGGTTGGTCTTGCTCGCCATTCCCATCGACTCCCACAACGTCTGACCGCCATTGGGTGTATACAGCAGAGCGTCTTTTTCGGAGCGGTCGAGCGTCATGTGGTAATCGCCGCACATGCAGGTATCCACGAACTCGATATTGATCTCCTGCCCAATGCCTTCGATGTAGCGATAGCGCCAGTCTTCGAAAGGAAACGTCGAAGTCGTGCCGCCGCCCTCTTCCATGGGGCGATCGTAGGTGCCGCCGGAAGGATGCGCGTCAATCTGGTCCGCCGGGCCGTACATGATGTAGATTCGGCCGCGATCGGTCTTCCAACCGGCGATGCCGGCAGCAAAATGCTCGTTGGCGTACGCGATGCGGCGGTAATGCTCCTCTTTGAACTCGTTCTCCTCGGTGTCCGGGGTGGGATCGCGGCGTTGCCAGAAGGCCTCGATGAACTGATCCCGCTCTTCGTCGTTCGAAAGCTGTTTGAATGCTTTCCGCTCTTCGTCCGAGATGATGTAGGCTACGTCCTCGTCAAGCCACTTTTTGTAGGTTTTGCTGAGTTCCTGCTTAAGGGCTTTGGCGTTTTCCTTTTTCTGCTTGTCAGTAAGGGGGCGCTTTAAAGGGTCCGACTGCTGATTCGACTGGCCCTTGTCCGGCGAAGCTGCCGACTCGCCGGCATCACCGGAGGTTGACTTGGCATCCTGCTGCGCCGTTGCCCGGGAGGTCACTCCCGTCAACAGGGTTAACGCCAGCGCAAGAAAAAAGGGACGGCGCAAAGCTGCCAGAAACATAGAAACCAACTCCTTACAGAAATCCGCGTACTTTCATTCTATGTCTTCGATTCCATCAAGGCAAGGCAAGTCCTGTGCCCTGAACCAAATTGTAGGATGCGGGCAGCTTCGCTTTTGGGTGTCTTGCGCCGCCTTCAGGAAGTGCAAGATTCTGCACCTTCAAAGTTGATGCCGGCGGCTCGCCAGGCACGATATAATGCGGCGTTGGTTCCGGAGCTCCCGCTAACTTCCCTACAACTGCAACCGTCTCAAGACCGAGGGGGGAACTTTTCAGGTAAGGGGAGCGTATCAAGCGAGGGGCGACTTGTGCATCCGGCGGCGTTTTGGCGGAGCAAATCCCGGTGGCTCAAGCGCTACAATTGATCACAGGATCCTTTACCCGTCATTCCACAAGGTGACAGGAAGACCATGAAGACCTGGAAGAAGATCGCGATTGGGGTGGGCGCAGCCGCCGTGCTTTCGGGCGTTGCCGGCTTCGCCGTTTACCAGAGCCACAAAGGCGTCGTCACAGTGCAAAGCGGCAAGGCGCAACGCGAAGACCTGGCTTCCGTGGTGACCGCCTCGGGCGAAATCAAACCCAAGACCTACGTGAATATCGGTGCCAATGCCTTCGGCAAGATTACCCATCTCTATGTAAAGGAAGGCGATCTTGTAAAGCGGGGGCAACTGCTGGCGCAACTGGAAAATGTCCAGCCGGCCGCCGATATGAATGCGACCCAGGCCGGACTCGAAGCCGCGCGCACCGATGCGGTAGCGGCAGATGCCGCTCTCAACACGGCGGCCGCCGATCTGAACCGCGCCAAGTCCGATGCCGAGCGGTCCGAACTCGATTGGACTCGCGCTCAGGGCCTGTACAAGGACGCGCTGATTGCCAAGTCGGATTTCGACAGCCAGAAGGCCGCCCATCAAACCGCCGTCGCTATGTTGGCGCAGGCGCAGGCGCGTGTGGCGCAGGCAAAGGCACAGAAGGAATCCGCCGACCGCCGCATCTCGCAAGCCGGCGCGAATCTGACGCACGCCGAGGATGTGCTCAAGAAAACCACCTACCAGGCGCCCTTCGACGGCATGATCACCAACCTTCCCGTGCGCGAGGGAGAGACGGTCGTCATCGGAATTCAGAATTCGCCGGGCAGCACGCTCATGACCCTGGCCGATATGTCGGTAATTACGGCTGAAGTCAAAGTGGATGAAACCGACATTGTGAACGTGGCGCCCGGCCAGCCGGCCGAGGTGGTGATTGACGCCATGCCACACAAGACTTTCAAAGCGATCGTCACGGAAATCGGCAACAACGCGATTGTGCGCTCCACCGGCGTTTCTACCTCGCAGCAAACGTCGGCCAGCCAGGAGGCCAAGGACTTCAAAGTGGTGGTGACCTTGCAGAATCCGCCGGATGATTTGCGGCCCGGCCTCTCCACCACGGCAAAAATTACGACCGCGACCCGCAGCAACGTTCTGACGATCCCGATTCAGTCTCTGACAGTGCGGCGCCAGACCGATCTCATGCCCAAGAACGAAAAAGGCTCGGTGCAGGCAGCGTCGCCGCAAACCGCATTGTCGAAGGAGAAAGAAAAAGAAGAGATTCAGGGCGTGTTCGTCCTGCGAAATCGCAAAGCCGAGTTTGTGCCGGTGGAGACTGGAATCGCCGGGACCACCGACATCGAGGTGCTGAAAGGTCTGAAGGAGGGTGACGAGATCGTTACCGGCAGCTACAAAGTTTTGCGCACTCTGCGTCCCGGAAGCAGCGTTAAAGTAGATAACTCGGCGCCCAAACAGGAAGAAGAAGCGAACAGCAGCAGTTAGCCGATGCCGTCCGGCGGCCAACGGCTGTTTGTTAACGTTCCCCTCGATGGCTCGTCCAATGTAGAGCCGGTCGAGGCCAGAGCAAGAGACTGGAGAAGCCTGCAAGTGTCCCAAGCGGACCCGGAGAAGAGAATGGCAACCGCAGAAGTCATCAATATCTCGCAACCCGTAGTGTCGGCGCCGCCTGAGTCTTACATGATCAGCACCGTGGATCTCTGGAAGACCTACGACATGGGCTCGGAGCAGGTGCACGCGTTGCGCGGCGTCAATCTGAACATTCAGCGCAACGAATATGTTGCGATTATGGGTCCCTCAGGCTCGGGCAAGTCCACGTTGATGAACCTGATTGGCTGCCTGGATACTCCCAGCAAGGGCCAGTATTGGCTGAACAGCCAACTGGTCAGCGAACTGGATGATGACGAACTAGCCCGCATCCGGAATAAGGAAATCGGTTTCGTGTTTCAGACTTTCAACCTGCTGGCGCGCGCCACGGCTCTGCACAATGTGGAGTTGCCTTTGATCTATGCGGGAGTTCCTTCCGAGGAGCGCGCGGAACGCGCCAAGGGCGCCCTGACTTCCGTTGGCATGGGCGAGCGCATGACACACAAGCCTAACGAACTCTCCGGCGGCCAGCGGCAGAGAGTCGCCATCGCCCGGGCGCTGGTCAACCGGCCTTCGATTATTCTGGCCGACGAACCTACCGGCAACCTCGACTCGCAGACTGGAAACGAAATCATGGCGCTGTTTGACCGCCTGCAGGCGCAGGGGAACACAATTGTGCTCGTCACTCACGAGCACGACATCGCCGAGTACGCGCACCGCGTAGTCCACATTAAAGACGGAGTGGTCGAGCGCGACGTCAGCAAGAAATAAGTTTGATGCTTGTCATCCCGAGCCGCTGTTTTTGGCGAGCGAGGGATCTGGGCGCGCAGTGCGAATTGCCTCGCGTCCTTTGCGAGACAACTGAATCGCACGGTTGGCGCGCATCCCTGAAAAGAGGCAACCGGCACCGTGCCGCGATCAGAACGTCGCTTTGAACGCGCCTACTTTCCCAACACCAATATAGTTGCCCACAATCGTCCGCTTGGTGTTCAACTTTGTGAGCAATGTGTCGTAGCCTTTGCGGTAGTCGAATTTGTAGAAATGGCCTTTGAAGCGGATGGCGCTGTGATCATTGCCCTTTTTCGCATCCCAGGTAAAGCCCAGGTCACCGTCATTGTTGATGCTCTCGATAAATGTCTCATAGGCGCCGGGTACTTTGATCTCGCTGTACTTCTTGTTGCGATACAGATACGAATGGTAAAGATTGTCATTGTCGGGCGCAATGATCGTGATCACGCCCTGGTTATTGATCGAGCCTGCGCCCGTCCACATCGCGCCCGGCACGTCCAGTTGTTTGAACTTGTGTTTATTCCACAGGAATCCGTGCTGCTGGCAAAAATCGCAGTGCGCGAATCCGCCGACGATAAGTCCCTGTTCGTTGATGCCATCGGCGCCGGATAGATTATCCGGGGCGATTTCCTTGAATTTTCCGTTCTCGTAACGGAAGCCGTGATTATCGCCGTCGGGCGCGGTGTATTCGCCGACGATCACGCCGCTGGCGTTGATGTCCGCACAGAGCGTGTTGCTGCCATTGGGATCGTCAATGGTTGTGCCCCTGCCGTGATCGAGCACGTAGCCGTGAAATACGCCGGCCGAATCGTAGTATTGGCCCACAATCACGCCGGCGTCGTTGAGGCCGTAAGCGCTGGTGCCAGCCGCGCCGGGAAAATTCACCTGCTTGAACTTGAAAGTTAACTTCGGCGCATCCGCCGCGTGCGCGAGTGCGAGCAGCAATAAACATGCGAGTGTCAAACGGAATACCGCTTTGCCGTTGTCCATGAATTTTCTCCCCGAAGCGGCGCAAGGGATTATACAGGACGGTGGCGGGTACGATTCGCGCCGCCTGACACTATGCCCTTGCCGGCATTATTCCTTGTCGTACATAATTGGCGCCATGCCCCGGAACGTCAACGACATCATCAAGCGCCTAAGCCCGGCTCAGCGCAAGAGAGTAGAAGCGCGGGCGGCACAACTCATAGCCGAAGAAATGACGCTGCGGGAGCTCCGCCGCGCCCGCAAGCTGTCGCAGGAACGCGTAGCCAAAGAACTAGGGCATGAGATTTGTCCCTTGAGCGTATAACTCCTGTTTGGTTGGTATCCTCTGCTTCGCCCTGACCTTTGGGAGCAGCTTGTTGAGCGCTTCCAGATCGTAGACGCCACCATCGGCCTGGATGTTCGAGACCATCTTCCAAAACGCGGGCACGGTCGGGAAATAAGGCTCCGACTCGCTCGGGAAATGGTTTGTCTGAACAAGGTGCATGGTGCCGAAAGCAAACAGATCGGCAGCCTGCAAGGGCGTGAAATCGCGACTGTCCGCCTGGCCGCACGAATGCAGAACGTCTCACGGTAGAAGCGCCCGGCGTATTCATTGAACAACGCACGGAACCGATCAGCCTCTGGTTTGTTCCCCTTGTCGTACAGGAGCCCGATCTCTTCGTGCGGCCATCGTTCATAGGCCCGGTGGATGATCTGCTGTAGCAATAGTTGGAACGTAAGATCGAAGGGAGTGCCCAGTCCTTCCACCTCGCGAAGGTCGAGATCGGCCTTCGCGATCTCGTCGAAGATGCCGGCGACAACTCCGGCTCCGATCGGCAGAAGAATGTGGCGCTCGCCAACTTCCACAATAAGGCGCGTCAGGCTGCCATACAGGGCGAGCCTTTCAGCGTAGCTCCACGCAGCACGCTGAAACTCTCCAACCCCATGGACGCAATCCACTGTGTGGAACTCCGACAATCTTGTGGGCCAGCGCGGGTCGTCCAGGACTCTCTCCCAGTGCTGATCAAGGTCAACGAACGCCTCTTCCCCACCGATGAAGCCGGCGATAACGAGTACCTTGGAACCTTCGTGAGTGCCACTGCCGTCAAAGTAACCCTGGATCATGATGCTCGCTCCTTCCCCGGACGTCGGCGCCGAGACACCGGCTCGGCACGCTTCTTGCCTAGTACTGTCTTGGATACCAGCCATCGCGAGAGAACATCAAATGCACTCGATACTCCATGCACCCGCCGCACCGGCAGCGCCGGCACGAGGCCTCCCTGGAAGTGACGCGCGCCGTCCGGCTGCCAGAGTATGAGATCAGCGGTGTGGACAGCCTCCTTTGCATGGCATCCTGCATTTGAGCCTTCGGAGATATGCCCGGCGTATGTGAGAGCGACCGGGAATCCGGCGTTCGTCACTTTCGCATCGAGCCTGATGAACTCTTTGTAGCGGAGTCCGACGACAACAATAGCGTAGAAACTATCCGTGCACTGCATGTGCACCCCCTTTCTGTTTACAGGCCGCGCACTATGTGCAGCAGCACGATGGCGTTGCGATCCCGCAACGTCGGCTTATGGTCGTACAATGAAACGGGCCCTACAGCCGTCAGAGCCGGCTTAGGCCAGATCCCCCCACCGATCCCCTGCTCTGACTTGTGACGGCCCCGCGCAAATCAAGACCCCCAAGCAACTCAACACTGTTCTCGGTGAGATCGAAGAACTTGATGACAGACTCAGGCTCGAAAAGCCCCGACTGTTTCCAACGGTAGTCCAGAAAATCGCTGAAGTAAGCAAGTCCAACTCGGGCCTGCGGGTTGCGTTCAGCAAAGTTGAGCATCGGCCAACAGAGTTCGAATGCGTGGCTGACAATGACAACCTGTGGCTGCGGATGCCGAGCGAGAAGACCTAGTGCGTAAGCTAGTCGAGATGCGAGCGATGACAGCGGTCGCTGTCGCTGTTTCTCCCTGACCGGATCGTAAAAGTCCGCGGCCTTGCGGCCGGCCGGCATGGACACGTAGTTGTCGCGATAAACAGAAATGTCGGTTTCAAATCCCGACTTTTTCAACATCAGCGCAAACCGCTGCTGGCCTTCGGATTCTTCGTTTGCCGAAACCAGTGCAATCGAAAGATCGGCCGGTGCCCATCCGTTCTTGGTCCTGTCCTTTTGCAGCCGCTCCAAAAGCTTCGGATACTCGACCTGTACACGATCTATCTGTTCGGCTGCGGCTACGGCATCACCCAGTTCTAATAGCGAACTGCAGTCCACTAGATTGAAGTTCTGTTGTACTGGCTTGGGTCGTGAAGGAGAAGAAGACGACGAAACACTTGAAAGAGAAGGTGACAAGCGATGCATGTTGCACTCCTAATGGGCTCAGCAGCCCGTGCGTTTCTCGATTACATGCCAACGCTCTATGAGCGCCAGCGCGATACCGACCTAAAGGCGGCATCAAATAAAATCATCGCAGACGCGCGGTGCCGTTGTCAATCGCCGTTCCCCGCGATGCCAGAATGAAAAAACTCCCCAATGCTGGCATTCGCCCGCGCCGGTTTTCTCGCCAGTTCCGCCGGACGGGCGGTGACACCTCTTGTTGCCAGGAAATGTCCGCGCCACACGGGCTACGCGCTGGCCTTATCGCTCAAGGGCAGCATCGGCTCGTCGTCATTCTTCCCAGCAGTGCCTGGATCCAGATCCAACTGCTCCTGCCCGCTCAGAACCGTCACCCGACCGCGATAGGTCTTCAAATGCGTTTGCGCCTTGTCGAAGGCTTCCTGAGCTTTGCCTAGACTCTTGCCCACGTTTTCAAACTGGTTCTGGAAGAAGTCGAATGATTTTTGTGCCTTCGCCAGCTCCAGCCGGCTCTTCTCGAAGCGGCTGGCGACTTCATACCACTTATGCACGAGCGCGATGGTCTGCAAAGTCATCAGCAAGGTATTCGGCGAAACCGGAAAAACATGCTGCTGGTTCAGCCAGTCGGCGAGTTCGCGGTTGCGGATAGTCTCCATGTAAAGCGTTTCGCTGGGAAGATACATCAGCGCGATTTCGGTTGTGCCATGCTCCGGCTGAATGTAAGCTCTGATTCTTTTCGCTTCCGCTTTCATCACCCGCACCAGTTCGTGCCGCGCCTCCTCAATTTCTGATTCCACGTTGCTCTCGAACAACGCCAGCACCTGTTCGCGCGGAAACTTGGCGTCAATCGGCAAACGCCGGTCGGGGAACTGGATCACGGCATCGGGACGGCCGCCGTCGTCTAGCTGCGCCTGCATCTCGAACATGTGGGCGGGTAGAAAATCCGACAGCAGGCGCTCCAGGCTGGCTTCGCCGAACTGACCTCGCAGATGCGGCAGCTTGAGCAGATTGTTCAGATCGTTGATGGAATGCCCGAGCGCCCCGACTTCGCGCAATTGCTCCTCGGCCGCTTTCAGATGCTGTTGCACTTTCTCAAACTGCGCAAAGCCCTCTTTGATGTTCTGATCGAGCTTCTGCTGCACCTGGTCAGTAATAGCGAGCAGCCGGGCATCCACGCGGTCGCGAATCGAATCCAGGCTCTGCCCGGTCTTCTGATTCAGGGTCTCAATTTCGGTCTTGAGTTGCGAAGTGGTCAGCGCCAGCGATGCGGTCAGTTCGCCGCGGGCGTGGCGCAAGCCGTCGGATTGCTCCTGCCGCCCGGACTTCATTTGCTCCTCGACCGAGTTCCGAATGGCACAGGCCCCTTCGGCCAACCGGTCAGCGACCTGCTGCCGCAGGTCACCTTTGGTCTGCTCCAAACGTTGTGCCATATCGGCGGTGGCCGCCGAAAACTGCCGCGACAATGCCTGCGATTCTCCGATAAGTCTATTCAGTGCTTCGACTTGCGACAGGTTGCCAAAGCCGCGCCGGATGGCCCGAAAGACTAGTCCCAGAAGTACTAGATTCAACCCGACGATGAGTCCAAGCAACAGCGCGAGCCACGACATGCCCTGCTTCCCCTTTGTGACGGTGCTTAGCCGGATTCTAGTCCGTATGGTGAAACAAGCAAAGCAGCAAAGTAGGACCTCCCGGGTCCTGAAACGTAGGCACGACCGATATGTTTCGGGTCCCTATAACGTTGCTGGCGGTGGTTGCGATGGGCGCTTCCACGCCAGCCTCGAAATCGGCGAAGGTGTTGCCGGTTTCTTCTCCGTCGCAACAGCTCTCCCCTAACGATTCCGATGGCCGGGCTTATGAACAGAACGATGCTCGGGCCGATGAGCACGCCCTGCTGGATCTGACCAACCAGGCGCGCGTTCAGGCCGGGCTTTCCCGCCTGCAAATGGATGAAGGCATGGCTGCGGCTGCCCGAGCCCACGCGGCCATGATGGTGAACCAGGAGCAACTTTCCCACCAGTTCCCCGGCGAACCGATTCTGACGCAGCGGTTGGCGGCGACCTGCATGCTCCATCTGGATCGCGCAGGAGAGAATGTGGCTATCGCAGGTAGTGTAGAGCAGGCAGAGGAAAATCTGATGCACTCGCCGCCGCATCGCGAAAACCTGATGAATCCGGACTACAACGTTGCTGGTTTCGCGGTGCTTCGCCAGGGAGATAGGCTTTACGTAGTGGAGGACTTCGCTCACAGCTTGCCCTCATATTCGCCGCGACAGGCTTCCGACATCGTTATCGGAAGCATCGCTCGCGTGCGCCGCGATGCCAACCTGATGCCGCTGCGCTGGCTTGATGGCGGTCCGGCGGAAACCGCCGCCTGCGCGATGGCAAAGGCCGACTCGCTGAATACGCGGCCGCTGCCCGGCCGCCATGTTCTCCGCTATACCACCATGACGCCGGAGACGCTGCCTGACGCCGCCCTGGACGCGATTGGCGACCGCGGAGATCAGGCCTTCACTGTAAACACCTGTTTCGCGCACACCGCGACTTATCCCAACGGCGTTTACTGGGTCGTGTTGGTTCTGTACTGATTCGAGTAGCTCAGTCTTGTCTTCGAGCGAAGCAGAATCGCCCCCTGATAGGCGATCCGCGCAGTCGAGAAACCTGCTTTTGCTCGTTACCGGACCGAATCGCGGTTTCCGCCGTCGCGGCGTTTCTACTTTGCGCTGTGCTAACCTGCAAGCACGCCACTCGCTTCCCGCGCATGCACGCGTCGCCCCAGATTCGCATTGGCACCGCCGGCTGGTCCTACAAAGATTGGGAGGGCATTTTCTATCCCGCGCATATGCAGCGCCGCAAGCAGCATCCGGTGGAACTGCTGGCACAGTGCTTCGATATGGTCGAGATCAACACGTCGTTTTATGGGCATATCAAGCCTCATCTCGCAAAGCTTTGGGTGCGCAAGGTGGAGGCGGTGAATCCGAATTTCGTGTTCACGGCGAAGCTGCACCAGTCGTTCACGCACTCGCCTTTGGCGGTGATGGAGCCGACTTCGGCGGCGACGATCCGGCCCAACGATGAAGACGAAAAGCTGGCGCGGGAGGGGTTGGATGCGCTGGCTTCGAGCGGAAAGCTCGGCGCGCTGCTGATCCAGTTTCCGGCTTCGTACAAAAATACTTCTCTGAATCGCGAGTACCTGGAAACGCTGCTGCGCCAGTTCATCGAGTATCCGCGGGTGGTGGAGGTGCGGCATTCCAGCTGGGACAATGCGGAGACGTTGAGTTATTTCACCGACCGCAACGTGGCTTTCTGCAACATTGATCAGCCGCTGATCGGGCGAGCGCTCGAGGCGACGGAATATGTCACTTCGCCCGTCGGCTATGTGCGTCTGCACGGTCGCAACTACGATCACTGGTTTGAAGCCGAGAAACCGCACGATCGCTATAACTACCTGTACTCTGAGGCGGAGTTGGCGGGATGGAAGAGCAAGATTGAACACATCGCGCAGAAAGCCGAAGCGACTTACGTTGTGGCCAACAATCATTTCGAGGCCAAAGGCGGAGTCAATGCCCTACAACTGAAGAACATGCTGACTGGACAGCGCCAGCGTGCGCCGGAACCGCTGCTGAAGCATTATCCGGGGCTGAAGAGCATTGCGGACGTGCTGCCGGATGAGCCCGCCGCGCCAAACCTGCCGCTGCTGGCGTGAGTTCGTACGGGCGAGGACGCCCGCGCCTACATCGAAAATTTGCTCGCACGGGCGAGGACGCCCGCGCCTACATCAAGCCCGCGCCTACACGAGCGAGACGTTCGCGTCTACATCGAAAGTCCCATTCTGAAACCACAAAGTTCGATGTAGGCGCGCGCGTCCTCGCGCGTGCGAAAGACTCATGATATTCGTTTTCAGTGCTAAGGAAATACGAATATCGGCGTCACCTGCCGCATTACCAAAGCGACCACAAAGCCATCTTCATCACATTCTCGACTCATCTCAGATGGATTCTTCCGGATTTGGCGAGAACGGCTGCCTTGGAAACTTGTCTCTGGGGCAATGGCAAGCGCTTCAACCTGCATGGAGTTGTAATTATGCCCGACCATGTTCACCTCGTGCTTACCCCGTTGTATGACGGAACAGGTTTTTGTAGCCTTGCCGAGATTATGCAGGGCATCAAGAGCAGTTCCGCTCACCAGATCAATCGGCTACTTGAGCGGCAAGGCCAAGTCTGGCAGCATGAGTCGTTTGATCGCGTGCTGCGCCGCGAAGAGGGCATCGAAGCGAAAGTGGCCTATATTATTGAGAACCCAGTCCGCGCCGGACTTGTGAGTGCTGTGTCGCATTATCGGTGGCTGTGGGTGTCTTCGGAGATCCGCTACTCAACGATGTAGGCGCGCGCGTCCCCGCGCGTGCATGAGCGCCACTTTTGCATGCTTTCCAGAAGAGGTCGAAACGCGGGATCGCTACACCGAAGAACGAGATCGACCTGGTCCGTCAACGCTTAGCCGAAGCTGAACGGTTGCACCGGGAAAGGCAAAACTAGCATGCTAAGCCGAACCAGGAAGACCGCAAAAAGACCGCGCACCGAACGAAGCAGCGGCAACGTCTTTGCCGACCTTGGCGTGCCCTATCCCGAGCAAGAACTGCTGAAGGCTAAGCTCACCCTACAGATTTACCGCTTGATCCAAAGGCGTGGCCTCAAGCAAGCCGAGGCCGGAAAGATTCTGGGGATCAAGCAGCCCCACGTTTCTGCCCTGATGCGTAACCGCGCCGGAGCCTTTTCGGTGGAGCGCCTCATGGACTTTCTCACGGCGCTGGGGCAGGACATCGAGATCATCGTCCGGCCGACGCGTAAGCCGCACGGCGAAGTGTCGGTAGTGGCGTAAGCGCCCATTTCTCGCAAAGGCGGCGAGACATGGGGCGCCCGGCGAATGCCCTAGAAACCTGCGGCACTCCAGGGGACGACACGGGCGGATCGAATCACCAAACCCCAGCCCCAGCGGGGCGACATAGTAAAGCCCAGGGCGAAGCCCTGGGTCACCAAGAAATCAGACCCCGACGCCGCCGAGCTGCTTAACCCACTCCAAGTTCCGCCGCGGCAAAAGGGGGCAACAGCACACACCGAAGGCCAGCGAGTAACACCCCACGCACAAGCCGCGGCCGTGCCAAGGAATTCCTAGCCGTCTCGTGGGCATTGGTGCTATACTCCGTCGCACTTTCCGCACAATGCGGAGAGTGCGAGTTCGCTCCACGACGCGAGGGGGCGTCTGTGGGAGAAATGAACCGGCTATGCCGGAGGACACCATGGCAACTCCGCCCCTACCCCAACCCTCTCCCGCCGTAGCTCCGCTCCGGGGGCCGATCCCCGCGCCCGACAATTCGGGACGTCCCGGTCTTGCTAGCAACCTCAGGCGCATGCTTGAGGCGGTCGGACTCGTGCTTGGCCCCGGAATTCTGACCGACTATTTCTTTCACACCATTGGGTTCGGTGAGGTCGCACACAGGGCGGCGTTTGGGGTTGCGATAGCGTGCGCCGTCGCGTTGTATTCTTGCAGTATCAACTTCGCATGGTTTGTTACGAACAAGAGAATCTTCATTCCTTGGGCGCTGGTGACGGCTCTCTCGCTGGCGGTCGCGTTGCTAATTCACCGGCCAACCGACCACTGGAAACAGTGGCAACAACAAGTTGACGATGCTGTCAACCGTTGCCAGCCAACCGATGAAAAGTGTGTGGGAGAGGCAATCTCGACCTGGGTTCATAAGAGACCGACGTCCGTCCAAGTCAGCACTGTATCGCATCTGTCGAATGACCTTCTCGCCGGAGAGCTTCTACTTGAGAACAAAGTGATCGCAAAGGAGCTGGATGCCAAGCTGAGCGTGCGATCCGAGTTTGTCGGATCTGGGCTCTCGCAGCCGGTGGGAAAAGAGAATTATGAAGCTGCTAGGTTCCCCGAGTATTTCGTGCCGAATTGGGGAAAAAAGGAACCGCGTATCTGGACGTGGGAGCTTCCCCTGACCGGTACGCTTAACCGCAAACTACGTGACGTGCTCACGAAGGAGCAGCCTCGACCCAACGGCCAAGGCACTTTCTCCCTGCCAGAATTCGAGCTAAATGACGCGGCACGTTTCGACGCTAGCAGCCCCATTCCGTTTCTGGTTCGGTTTACCCAGCTATCACCGACCTCTTACCACGGATGCCTGGGACGTGCTTCCGCGAGCCACGTCTTCATGGCACACCTAGGGGTAGCCCTGAATCTGAATCTCACCGTAGACGAGGCCGAACGTTATGCTGGCTACTCGCCCCCATCCGAGGCATCCGGTGACGAAGAGATGTTCATCTGGGTTTTCGAGCCAGCCAACGATACCGAAGCTGTTCCGGCAACTTGGAACAATGTCCTCAGCCACGCCCAGATGTGGATCGAGCAGCCCGGCTGTAAGAAGGAGTGAGTGAGGTTTGGGGTGTTCGAAACATGGGTCGTCGTCCGGGCCGATGCGCAAGCCCGTGGCGAAGTGCAGGCGCCCGCAAAATACTTGGGAAGCGTCCGGGCCCGTCCCCGCCTATTCCCAGGAGTATTCTCTGCGGGCGTCAAATTCACTACGCGTATAGTTGGGGTCGCGCTACGATAGTGCGTCATCAGACCAAGAGGGCAAGATTATGCTGAAACGTGTTGCGATCGAAAACTACCGATCCTGCCTGCGCACCACAATCGACCTACATCCGCACCTTTCGGTCCTAATTGGGCCAAACGGAAGCGGGAAGACAAATATCCTTCAGGCGATCATGCTTCTCAAGAAGCTGGCCTACGACGAGGAGTTCAGGCATTTACGGAAAGATCCGACCAGCGTGCCTTCTCATATCAAGGTGTTGTTTCAGCAGCGGCAAATGGAAGTCCATATGAATGCGGTAGTTGCCGCTTCTGCAAGGTCTTCCAACAACGACTCTGTATCATCCCTGCGCCAGAAGTGGACGATGAAAGGACCAAGCGGAAAGCGAGCATCCTTCGAGTTCCCACTCGGCTTTGCGCACGGCGGCAGGTCGGTTCACGGTTATTGGCGAAATGCTGTCCCATATCGATATCGGTTGTTCGGCGTTAGTCCTGACATACCCAAGTGGACTGTCGGGCCCCTCGCCAATATCGCTGAGTACTGCAGGGGTCTCAGATATTACGGGGCATCACAATTTACAAATCCTGGCGACTGCCCGGTGTCTTTTCAAATCGAGGAGGAAGAGGGCAAGCGCCGCAGTGTGAGTCGGTTCCGCGGACACGAGAAGGTTCTCTATGGCATGTACGCTGCGAAGAAAGAGAGTTCAAACCCAGGATACGCGCAGTTCATCGAAATAGTGGGTGCGAGGGGACTCCGACTCATCGATGATTTGATTTTTCGCGAGGTTAGAACCTCATCTGTCGACTATTCGGTACGCGTAGGGGGTAAGCTTGAGCGTCGCAAGCGTAACCGGCTTCTCGTCATTCCCCAGTTTAGAATTGGAAAGCAGAAGCTTTCTCCTAACCAGCTCTCAGAGGGGACCTTCAAGACTCTCGCGCTTCTGTTCCACGTGATTACGGACGAGGGGACCGCACTGCTAATCGAAGAGCCTGAAGTCTGTGTCCATCACGGGCTCCTTTCCAGCATCCTTGAGCTGGTAAAGTCGGCCTCTTCAAAGAAACAAATGGTCCTCTCAACGCACTCAGACTATGTGCTGGATCACGTCGAGCCTGAGAACGTCTATCAGGTATCCTTCTCCAGGCCGGCAGGAACTGTGGTACGCCATATTACAAAGTCGATGACGTCCAAACAGTATTCCGCGCTGAGGGAGTATCTGTCGCAAGTAGGGAATCTCGGGGAATACTGGCGCGAAGGGGGGCTGGGGGACCGCCCATGAAGATTGGGATAATTGCCGAGGATGATAGCGACGTCGGAGTACTCCGCGAACTCACGCTTACCCTTTTGAAACGCCCCATGGGGTTCTCGAGGTTCGTCGGCGACGGCTGCGGGAAGCTGCGACGCAAATGTGGCGCTTGGGCTATTAATCTCGTCCAACAGGGATGCCCGTGGATCGTAGTAGTTCACGATCTTGACCAGAACGACGAGAGGGAGCTTCGCGCATACCTTACCGGGGCAATCGAACCCGCTCGCGCTAAGGCCGCTGTCGTGCTAATACCAAAGAAAGAGATCGAGGCGTGGCTGTTGTATGACGCGCGGGCTATCGCACAGGCTTTTCGTGAACCAAACCTCCCGCAACTCCCCGGGAAACCAGAGTCCCTCTCTGATCCCAAGAAATTCATGCGGGACCTAGTCTGGAAGAAGTACCGGAAAGACTATCTCAACACAGTGCACAACGCAGCGATTGCAAAGCACATTGATCCCTCTCGACTAAATAAATCTGGCTCGTTTGCCCCGCACGTCGTCTTTGTAAGAAGGGTCAAGGGTTTGCTGTGATCGTCCGGAGACCCACTTGGAGCTGTTTCTCCGCTTCAGCGAAGTAAAGAGCAGCGGGTCAGACATCCAATGCCGGAGAATCGACCATAACTCTGCACGCGCGAGGACGCGCGCGCCTACATCGCTCGGGCGGGTTCGACTTCTTCTCTCGCCGCGTAGTGGCTTTCCACATACTCATCCACTAACTTGATGAATTCGGCGACGATGTGGTCGCCCTTGAGCGTGGTGAACAGGCGTCCGTCAACATAGACGGGAGCTTTGGGTTCTTCGAAGGTTCCCGGCAGCGAGATGCCCAGGCTGGCATGTTTCGATTCGCCGGGGCCATTGACCACGCATCCCATGACCGCAACTTTCATTTCCTCGACGCCGGTGTAACGCCCTTTCCATACCGGCATTTGTTCGCGCAGGTAAGACTGAATCTGCTCGGCCATTTCCTGGAAGAAGGTGCTGGTGGTGCGGCCGCATCCGGGACAGGCGGTAACTTGCGGAGTGAAGCTGCGAATGCCCATGGATTGCAGAATCTGCTGGCCCACGCGGACTTCTTCGGTGCGGTCGCCGCCGGGCGCGGGAGTCAGCGAAACTCGAATCGTGTCGCCAATGCCTTCCTGCAGCAGAACTCCAAGCGCCGCGCTTGAAGCCACAATGCCTTTGGCGCCCATGCCGGCTTCGGTCAGGCCGAGATGCAGAGGATAATTACAGCGCGCGGCCAGCGAACGATAGACGTCAATCAGGTCCTGCACCCCGCTGACTTTGGCGCTGAGGATGATCTGATCGGCGCGCAAGCCGTATTTCTCCGCCAGGCCGGCGGAGTTCAGCGCGCTCACGACCATGGCCTCCATGGTGACTTCGCGGGCATCTTTCGGTTCGGCGAATTTGGAGTTCTCGTCCATCATGCGCGTAAGCAAGGACTGATCGAGCGATCCCCAGTTCACGCCGATACGCACCGGCTTCTGATTCTCGACCGCGACCTCGATCATGGTGCGGAAATTGTCGTCGTTCTTGCGGCCGACGCTGACGTTGCCGGGATTGATGCGGTACTTGGCCAGCGCCCGCGCACACTCGGGATATTTCTTCAGCAGGATGTGGCCGTTGTAGTGGAAGTCGCCGATGATGGGAACGGGAACGCCTAGCTTGTCGAGTTGGTCAACGATGGGAGCGACGGCGGCCGCCGCATCTTCGTTGTTCACGGTAACGCGCACCAATTCCGATCCCGCTCGCGCCAGGGCTGCAACCTGCTGCACGGTCGAGGCGATATCGGCGGTGTCGGTGTTGGTCATGGACTGCACCACAACTGGTGCAGCCGAGCCGACCCGGACGCCGGCGACATCGCACGTAACGGCCTTTCTGCGCTGAATTCCAGCCATTGGGAACTACTAGTCTAGCATGTGGACGGGTTGCAGGGACTGTAGCACTTCCGACACCATCGAAGTTCCGCCACTTTCAGAAGCCTTACGGCCTGCGCCTGCATCACATTCGGTAACACGTCGGTCCTTCATCCCGCGGCCGGGTGGTGTGGGATGACGCTCTTCATAAGCTTGCCGTTGGCAATTTGAGATGGACATATCTTCATGGTGATGGCGGCGTCAGTTTTTCCGAGGATCGAAGAGGAGCGGTATCTGGCGTTGTTGCGCGCAGCCAATGCCATTGCCACATGCACTGATTGCAGCGCCGCGCCCGACACGGTGATCAAGAGGCTCCGCGAAGTTACCGCCTTCGATTTTCTGCACCTGGTCGCCTTCGACAAGGAAAGCAACGCGGCCTGCTGGTCGGTCCTGGACGCAAACGGAAGCAGGATCGACGCCCCGCCGGCCGACGATTTGCTTGAGGATTCTCCGGTTCGCTGGGCGCACAAGTCCGGCGAAATGGAACTGACCGTGGATTGGGGCATGGAGAAGCGGTTTCAGAAATACGCCAGTTTTCTGGCCGAACATGGCATTGCTTCGACCTGCACCCTGCCGCTGGCGCGAGGTTCGCGCCGTTTGGGCGCGATCAGCCTGGGAAGGCGTTATCCCAATGCCTACGATGAGGATGAGGTTCGCTTCCTGGGGCTGGTTGCCGATCAGATTGGATTGGCAATCGAATCGGCGGTGAATTTCTACGTTTCGCAGAAGGTGCAGGAGCAACTGAAGCTCATTCTCGATCTGAACAATCAGTTGGTGTCGAACCTGGAGTTCCACGATCTGCTTCATGCGGCGTCGGCCAGCGTGCGCCAGGTGATGCGCTGTGATGCGGCCGCCGTCATGCTGGCCAATGACGAAGGCACGCACTTGCGGGTTCATGCGCTGGATTATCCCGAAAGCCGCGGAGTTTTCGCGGAAGGCGCGCTCGTTCCTATCGCCGGCACTTTGCCGGGCGATGCGTTTAAGACGGGGAAGCCGATGGTGGTGAACCGACTTGATCCAGCCGAGATGCCGGCGGAAATGATCCAGAAGGCATCGGCGGAAGGCCTGAATTCGTTTTGCGATGTGCCGCTCATGAGCCGAGATCGGCTGCTGGGCGTTTTGGCGGTCGCCAGACGTGAAGAAAATGCTTTCGATAACGATGAGGTCACGTTCCTGGTGCAAGTGGCCAAGCAGGTGGCGATTGGCGTGGAGAATGCGCTTGCATACAGCGAAATCGCCGACCTGAAGGATCGGCTCGCGCAGGAGAAGTTGTACCTGGAAGAGGAACTGCGCGGCGAGATGGACTTTGAAGGAATTGTGGGCCAGAGTTCGGCGCTTCGCCATGTTCTGAATCTTGTCGAAACCGTCGCTCCCAGCGATTCGACCGTGCTCTTGCTCGGGGAAACCGGGACCGGAAAAGAGTTAATCGCCCGCGCGATTCACGATCGCAGCCGGCGCAAGGACCGAACGTTCGTAAAACTCAACTGTGCGGCGATTCCGACCGGCCTGCTGGAGAGCGAACTGTTTGGACATGAGCGAGGAGCGTTTACAGGCGCGATTTCGCAAAAAGTCGGCCGCCTGGAATTGGCCGATCAAGGCTCGCTGTTTTTGGACGAGGTCGGCGACATCCCGATTGATATACAACCGAAGCTGCTGCGCGCCCTGCAGGAACGCGAGTTCGAGCGCCTGGGAAGCACGCGCACGAAAAAAGTTGATGTGCGCCTGGTCGCCGCGACCAATCGCGATCTGGAAAAAATGATCGAGAGCCGCGAATTCCGCAGCGATTTATATTACCGGCTGAATGTTTTTCCCATCCGCATCCCACCTCTGCGCGAGCGGCCGGAGGACATTCCGCTGCTGGTGCGTTACTTCGCCCAGAAATATGGCCGCCGCATGGAAAAGCAGATTGAATCCATTCCTGCCGCTACCATGAAAACGCTGGCGGCGTGGCACTGGCCGGGGAATATCCGCGAGCTGGAGAATTTCATCGAGCGTTCGGTGATTTTGACTCACGGCCCCGCGCTCCAAGTCCCGATTGGCGAACTGGGTGGCAACGGCAAAGCTGCTCTGCCATCGCAACGCGAGTCTGACGAGCGGAGCGAGATTTTGCGCATTCTGAGACAGACGAAGGGCCGGGTCGCCGGACCGCAAGGCGCTGCCGCGCGTATGGGCATCAAGCGCACCACGCTGATCTCGCGCATGAAAAAGTTGGCGATCGATCCGCATACTTTTTCCTGATCCTTTCGCGCTTCGACATCTTCGACACCTTTTGACATTGCTTCGACACTTCTCGACACTCATCTTCGCCCGCCTTCTCTCTCATCATTGCGATTCAAGAATTTGCGTGATCTTTCGCGGCGAATGCAGTTTGGCACGGGCATTGCATTAACTGAAGCGCAGGCCATTCACGTTAATGTTCAGGATTTCCATCGTCGAAGCGCACGGACAGCGCCGACTGGTTCTGGAGGGTAAGCTCGTCCCTCCTTGGACCGTTGAGGTTGAGAACGCCTGGAGAAATGCCGGAGCGAAGCTTCAGGACGGCGAAGCTATCGTAATTGATCTCACCAACGTCACACTGATCAGCCGCGATGGGGAAAACATGCTGCTGAAGATGATGCGAGACGGGGCGAAATTTTCCAGCCGCGGCGTTCTCACAAAGCATGTGCTCAGGCAACTGGCGCGGCGATGCCGCTGCACCGGCGATGCGTTTTGATTGTCGAATTCACGCAGTTCAAACGTCATTAGGATTGGAGGACCGATCAGGATGCTCGAAGCAACCACAGTTACACATCGCGAGCCCAGGGCCTATGCAACGGGGGCAGATTTCTGCTGGATTTTCATGCGGAACATGGAGCGCCTGTACCTGCTTTCCTACCTGCTTACCGGCGCTCACTCGATGGCCGAGAAATGTTTCGTTGCCGGCCTGGATGCTTCGGTCGAGCAGAACCGCGTGTTCAAGGAGTGGGCCGAATCCTGGGCGCGGCGGACGATCGTCCAAAATGCGATTCGGATGATGGCGCCGCGGCCGGGAGAGAGCGAACCTGGCCAATTCGCAGGCCAACGGATAGAGGCTGCGAGGATTCTTGCGCTTCCGGCATTCGAGCGTTTTGTGTTTGTGATGTCGGTGTTCGAAGGCTACTCCGATCAGGAGTGCTCGCTGCTTCTTCATTGTGGCCGGAATGAGGTGACGACTGCCCGCGCACAGGCGCTGCAACGAATCGGAACCTCAGTCAATCCAACCGTGCTGTCGGAGACAGCGCTGAACCAGGAAGCGTTTTCGCGCCTCGCCGCTTCGGCATAAAGCCGCACAAATTTCTTTGAATGGGGATGGCAATGGAGAAGATATCGAGAAAACAGGGAATCTTTCGTCGCGATTTGATGCTCGTCCCGGCGGCCCTGGCGCTTGCTCTCACGATCGGATGCGGCCGCAGCAACAGCGTGCAAGCGGCGCCCAGCATGCCGCTGCCGCTGGTGACAGTGGTCAATGCGAAAGCCGAGGACGTACCCCGCTATCTGGACGAAATCGGCCGGAATGCGGCTTTCGAGTCAGTGACGGTGACGCCGCAAGTTGGCGGGCGCATCGTGGAGCGTCAGTTTCAGGATGGAGAGAATCTCAGGAAAGGCCAGCTTCTGTTTGTGATTGACCCGCGTCCCTACAAGGCGCAGGTGGATTCTGCCACGGCAACGCTTGCGTCGGCAAAGGCGGCGCTTGATCTGGCGAAGATTCAATTTGCGCGCGACGAAGCGGTCATCGCCGACAAGGCAATCTCGAAGCAGGATTACGACACAAAAAAGAACGCCGTGGATGTGGATCAGGCGCAGGTTGAAGCCGCGGAAGCTGCGCTGGAAACGGCAAAGCTGAATCTCGAATATTGCTACATTCACTCGCCTATTGATGGGCGAGCTGGCGCGCGCCTGGTGGATGTCGGCAACGTGGTGCAGGCCAATGCAACGTCGCTGCTTTCCATCCAGCGGCTCGATCCGATCTACGCAAATTTCACCGTCACGGAGAGCGACCTGCCGCAGGTGCAGAAACAGATGTCGAAGGGGACGTTGAAAGCCGCCGTCCGCCTGCCGTCGGATCCGGAGAACGAAGCTCGCAGCGGCCGCGTCGAGTTTCTCGATAACTCTGTGCAGAACGCCAGCGGCACGGTGAATTTGCGCGCGACGTTGAGCAATGCCGACCATCATTTCTGGCCCGGGCAGTTTGTGGATGTGAAGCTGGTGCTCAGTACGGAAAAAAGCGCGGTGCTGATCCCGAATCAGGCGGCGCAGATCAGCCAGCAGGGACCGTTCGTGTACGTAGTGAAATCCGATGACACGGCGGAGCTTCGCCCAGTAAAACTGGGACAACGGCAGGGTGACGATGTTGTGATTCTGCAGGGTGTGGCCGCCAATGAGCGCGTGGTTCTCGCCGGGCAAATGCTGGTGCGCCCCGGTGGAAAGGTGCGCGTGGACGCCGGCTCCAGTGGCCTGCCTTCGAACGCGGGCAACCCGCAGATGAACGGGGGGCAGTCATGAATCTCTCCGAAGCCTTCATTCGCCGTCCTGTAATGACGATCGCGCTGACCGTATCTGTGATCCTGTTTGGTCTGTTCGCGTACTTTCGGCTGCCAGTAAGCGATCTACCGGCTATTGATTATCCGGTCATTCAGGTGCAGGTGAATTATCCGGGCGCCACGCCGGAGACGATGGCCAACAACGTGGCTACGCCGCTGGAGCGCCAGTTCATGCAGATTCCGGGCCTGGAGCTGGTCACTTCGAACAATGTTCAAGGACACTCGAGTTTCGTTCTGCAGTTCGATCTGAACAAAAGTCTCGACGGCGCTGCTACCGACGTGCAAGCTGCGATTACGCGCGCCTCCGGGCAGCTTCCGGTTGATCTGCCCAGCCCGCCCACCTTCACCAAGACGAATCCCAACGATCAGCCGATCATGTACATCGCGATCGTGAGCGATACGGAGACGGAGGGGCAGCTTTATGACTACGCCAATACGCAGATCGGCGAGCGCATCAGCATTCTGCCGGGAGTGAGCCAGGTCGGTATTTACGGAACGCAATCGGCGGTTCGTATCAAAGCGGACCCCTCTAAGTTGGCGATCCGCAACGTCACGCTGGAAGATCTGACCAATGCGGTTAAGAACGGCACCGCCTATACCGGAGCCGGGCAGTTCGATGGTCCGCATCGCAGTTTCTTGTTGCAACCGCAAGGACAGCTGATGAGCGCCGATCAGTACAACCAGTTGATCGTTGGCCAAAGCAACGGGTCACCCGTTTACCTGAAGGACGTGGCGACAGCCAAGGAAGGCGTGCAAGACGAGCGCATTGACATGCGTGTCTGGGTCCGCGGCTATCCGGAACCGGGCGCTAACGTCTTCATCGGCGTGTTTCGCCGGGCGGGAGTAAATGCGGTGGAGGTGGCCAAGTCGGTGCGCGACCTGTTGCCCTCGATTCAATCGCAACTTCCGAGTTCGGTCCTGCTGTTCACGGCCTACGACCGCTCGCAAACGATCGTTGGCAGCATTAAAGACGTGCAGACGACGCTGTACATCGCGTTCGTGCTGGTCGTCATGGTGATCTTCGTCTTCCTCGGCCGCGTCACCGACACACTCATTCCTGCCGTCGCGTTGCCACTTTCGCTGTTGCTGACGTTCGTCGCGATGGGCCTTCTCGGCTACAGCCTCGACAATCTCTCGCTCATGGCGCTGACCCTCGCGATCGGGTTCCTGGTTGACGACGCCATCGTGTTCCTGGAAAACACTGTGCGCCTGATGGAAACGGGCATGGACGCGTTTCAGGCGTCTTTGCAATCGGCCAAGGAAATCAGTTTCACGATTTTAGCCATGACGCTTTCGCTCGCGGCTGTATTCATTCCGCTCGTGTTCATGAGCGGATTGATGGGGCGCATTTTCCGCGAATTCTCCATCACCATCGTGATCTCCATTCTCGCCAGCGGCATTGTGTCGCTGACGCTCACGCCGCTGATGACCTCGCGCCTGCTGGGCAATCGAGGTGAAGGCGCCAAGAAAACCCGGATGGAGCGCGTCTTCGGCGCCTTTGAACGCCGCGTGCTCAACGCTTACGGGAACTCCCTATGGTTCTTTCTCCGCAATCGCTGGATTTCCGCCGTCACCTGGGTGGTCTGTTTAGCGGGAACCGCGTATCTGTTCTACATCGTTCCCAAGGCGTTCCTGCCCGTCGGTGACAGCTCATTCATCCGTGGGGTGATGGTCGCTCAGGAGGGATCGTCGCCAGAGCAAATGCACGCTTATCAGACGGCGGCGGAGAAGATCATGAAGGCGAATCCCGCTGTGCGCAGCACCTTCACTATGAGCGGAAACTCGCAGTTCCTGGGATCGAATCAGGCGTTTCTGATCGCGTTCCTGAAAGACCCCTCGCAGCGCGCTCCGATTCAGCAGGTCGCCGGAGAACTGATGGGAGGGATCGCCGGCTCGATTCCCGGTGTGGTGGCGTTCCTGCAGCCAAATCCAGCGCTCGAAATCAGCACTGGCGCGACCGCCAACGCGCAGGGACAATTCGCCTACGCGCTGTCGGGCATCGATCCGGCCCAGGTCTACGCTACGGCCGAAAAGTTGACGGCCAAGATGCACGAGTATCCCGGATTTCTGTTCGTGAACTCCGATCTCTACAATCACACGCCAAATCTGCAGGTGGATATTCTGCGCGAGCAGGCGAAGCTTTACGGGATTTCCGAGAGCCGCATCCTCTCGCTGCTCCACGACGCCTACTCGCAGAATTACAGCTATCTCATCAAGAAGCCGACCGACCAGTATCAGGTCATTCTGGAAGTTGCCGACGATAAGCGCTCTGCGCCTGAAGATTTGGGCCGGCTCTACATCAAGAGCGACGACGGCCAGCGCGTGGTTCCTTTGAACGCGGTGACCAGTTGGCATCCGGTGATCGGGCCACAGGCGGTGAACCACATCAATCAGTTCACCAGCGTGACGATGTTTTTCAACCTGAAGCCTGGTTACGCGATCGGTCCGGCAACCCAGTTCGTGGAGCAGACGGCGAAGCAGATTCTGCCGCCGGGAATTCAGGGCGCGCTGCAAGGCGAAGCTCTGACCTTCCAAAACACGGTCTCCGATCTGGCGATTCTTATGCTGGTCGCGGTGTTCGTGATGTACGTAATTCTCGCGATCCTTTACGAGAGTTACCTGCACCCGATCACGGTACTGTCGTCGCTGCCGGTCGCGTTGCTCGGCGGATTGTTAACCCTGTGGCTCTTCCATGAAGAAGCATCGCTCTACGCCTATATCGGCATGTTCATGCTGATGGGCATTGTGAAGAAGAACGGAATCATGATCGTTGACTTCGCCGACCAGCGGGTACGGCAGGGGATTGCCGACGATCAGGCCATTCACGACGCGAGCATGGAACGCTTCCGCCCGATCATGATGACGACGATGGCGGCATTGCTGGGCGCGCTGCCCATTGCGCTCGGATACGGGGCCGATGGAAGCTCGCGCCGACCGCTGGGCATGGTTGTCATCGGCGGCCTGGTGGTTTCGCAGTTCATCACCCTATTTGTAACACCGGCGATTTACCTGTACCTGGAGGAGTTTCAGGAGAAAGTGCTCGACCGTGTCCCATTCCTGCGCGCCAACCGCGAGCGTGCGCCGTCGTCGGTGCCAGCGCTCGCCATGCAGGAAGGAAATGGAGATTAAGCCGATGAAACTGAATTCAAGATTTTTTATTCCGCTTGCGATGATCGGCCTTGTGGGTTGTGCCGTGGGACCGAACTACAAGCGGCCGGCGGCTGAGGTTCCGGGAATGTATCGCGGCGCCGCGGAGTTGTCGGCCAAGCCCGAAAGCGCCGCCAGGCCGGACTCAGCAGCATCTCTGGGCGATGAAAAATGGTGGCAGGTATTTCAGGACAGCGAACTGCAGAACCTGATCCGCACTGCACTCAAGAATAACTACGATGTGCGCATCGCGGCGGCACGCGTGCTGCAAGCGCAGGCGCAGTTGGGCATCACGCGCGCCGACCAATTCCCTTCCCTGGCCGCCGGCGGCAACATTGTCAGCCAGCAGAATCCCAAGCTCGGTCCGATTCCTGCCTACGAACTCACGCAGGGCTCGTTAACCGCGACTGCCGCATGGACCGTGGATTTCTGGGGCAAATATCGCCGCGCGACTGAAGCAGCACGGGCGAACCTTCTGGCCAGCGAGTGGGCGCAAAAAGAAGTCATCGCAACCCTGGTCGCCGACCTCGCAAGTTCCTACTTCCAACTTCGCCAGCTCGACCTCGAATTGGAAATTGCCCGGCGCACGCTGAGTTCGCGCCAGGATTCGCTGCACTTGACGCAGACTCTCGAAGAGCATGGCATCAATTCCATGCTTGACGTGCGCCAATCCGAGCAACTGGTGTACACGGCTGCTACGGAAGTCCCGGACTTTGAGCGGCAGATCGCGCAGCAGGAAAACGCCATCAGCATACTTCTGGGAAACAATCCTGGCGATGTGCCGCGCGGGCTGAAATTGACCGAGCAGGCGCACGCACCTGACGTCCCCGCCGGGCTTCCCTCATCACTTCTCGAGCGCCGTCCCGATATTCGGGAAGCGGAAGAAAACCTGATCGCCGCCAACGCCCAGATCGGCGTGGCCCGGGCAGCGTATTTTCCTCAGCTTTCGCTGACCGGCACCGCCGGTTATGAAAGCCCGGCGCTCACGAATCTTTTCACTGGCCCTGCCGGCATTTGGAACCTGGCCGCATCGGTAACCCAGCCCATCTTCGAGGGCGGCCGCCTCAAGTCGAACGTTCGTTTCGCCGAAGCGCAACACGAACAGATGCTGCTGATTTATCAGCAAACCATTCAGGGTGCATTTCGCGACGTCTCGAACGCCCTCGTCGCCTATCGCAAGGAGCGCGAGTTTCGAATTCAGCAGGACCATCTGCTCGAATCCGCTCGGGATGCGGCCCGCTTGTCGGAGGTGCGCTTTAAGGCGGGCACGACCGACTATCTGGAAGTCCTGACCAACGAGACCAATTCCTTCTCCGCCGAACTGGGCCTGGCGCAGGCGCAAGGAAATGAATTGATCGCTCTGGTTCAGCTCTATGAGGCGCTCGGCGGCGGCTGGCAGTAATCGCCAACGAACCGAGTGTGCTCTACCGACACGGGGCGGCGACGCGGTACACTACAACGCGATGACCGCCTCCCCCGCCGCCACGTCGCGCACGCCGGACCTCGCCGTCAATGTCGCCGGAATCGAACTTAAGAATCCCGTTATCGCCGCGAGCGGCACGTTCGGCTATGGGATCGAGTTCGAGGACGTGGTGCACCTCGACCGCCTGGGCGGCTTCGTGGTCAAGGGACTGTCCAGGGAACCGATGGCGGGCAATCCTCCGCCGCGCCTTTACGAAACCGCCGCGGGGATGCTCAATGCGATCGGCCTTCAGAACATCGGAGCGCGCGCCTTCCTCGAAGAAAAACTGCCGCAGCTGAATCAACTGAAAAACATCGTGGTATTCGCCAACGTGTTCGGCTATACCCGCGAAGATTACGAACACACGATCCAGATTCTCAACGAAGGCGAAGGCATCGCCGCCTATGAACTCAACGTTTCCTGCCCCAATACCGCCCACGGCGGCATTCAGTTTGGCAGCGATCCGCGCTCGCTCGATGAAGTTGTGGCTACGGCACGCCACCATTCTCGGCGGCCGCTGATCGTGAAGCTTTCTCCCAACGTGACCAGCATCACCCAGATGGCACATGTGGCGCAGGAAGCCGGCGCCGATGCGATTTCTCTGGTCAACACTTTCGTGGCCATGGCGATTGATGCCGAGACGCGGAAGCCACGAATCGCCAACGTCACGGCGGGATTGTCCGGGCCGGCCATCAAGCCCATTGCGCTGCGCATGGTGTACGACGCGTCGAAAGCGGTGAAGATTCCGGTCATCGGAATAGGCGGTATTTCGACCGCCGAAGACATTATCGAGTTCATGCTGGCGGGAGCGACGGCAGTGCAGATCGGAACCGCGAGTTACTGGGATCCTCGCGCGACCGAGAAAATTGTCGGCGAGTTGCAGGCGTGGTGCGTGGAGCATCAGGTGCCGAAGCTGGCTGATCTGAGCGGCGGGCTGATGATGGAGTGAGGCACGACTTCGGATTGTAGCGCCGGCATCTTACCGGCGATCTGGCGGGCGTCCGCCCGACTATCGGGCCGCCGGGACGGCGCGCTGCACTAGCGTTCGCGGCTGAACCAGATTGAACCCGGCGAGCGGAAGTTCCAGCCTTCGCCCCACACCGCGAGCGTGTGCCCATGGGCGTCGATCGTCAGGCCGAAATAATCGCCAAAGGGAAAATTGAAACCGGCAGGACGGACATAGCGATAACCGGGAACGTGGCCCGAGAGGATCTGCTCCGGCGACCACGTCGCTCCGCCGTTGGTGGAGCCGCGGTAAATCGTGTTCCAATGAGGGCTGTGCCGCGTGTCCATCCAGGCGATGCGTACATCGCCGTCGGCACCCGCTGCCAGAGCGGGAAATGCGTGTTCCACGCCGGTTGGCATGGACGAAATATTCACCCGCGATGACCAGGTATCGCCGCTCGTGATCGAGGAGGCGAAGTAAATTCGCTCCGGGCTCTTATCCACCGTGCCGGCATTCCACAGAGCATAGACGGTGCCGGCGGCATCCGATGCGGTCGTGATCTGCGCCCCCAAATAGCCACGCTCACAATGATAGGCGGCACAGCCGGGTGGCGCGGCCGACGTATCCATCAACGTAGTTGTCCAGTTCAATCCGCCGTCGAAGGACCGGCTGATGTAAAGGCTGGTTCTGCCGTTCGCCAGGCTGCCGCGTGTATATCCCGCCCAGGCCAGAAAAACGCTGCCGGAGGGATCCACGGTCGCACCTCCGGCCAGCGCTCTTACAAGATCGGCTCGGGGGTGGACGTTCACGGATTGGAACGTCACGCCGCCGTCGTGCGAGGCCGCAACCAGAATTTTTCGCGCCCGGCTGAAACCGACGTAAACATCCTCCCCACGAACCGCCAGCACGGGCTTATCGGCGTCGGTAACGCCGCGTCCAGCAATAACAATGGACCAGCTCTGGCCAAAATCCACTGACTTGGCCACCACCATATCGGTTTTCTTGTTCTGCAACCATGCGGCATAGACCGTCCGGTGATCGGCGGGGTCAACCACGATCTGGGGATCGTATTGTCCACTGTCCGGCGGAGTAATGGCGCGCGGCGCCTGCCAGCTTGCTCCATTGTCCTCACTCACCACCAGCACCATCGAGGGTAACGGGCAGCGCGCGCATCCCGGAACCAAGCCATATTGCGGATAAAGAACGTAAGCGTGGCCGAAGCCGTCGGCGGCAACAGACGGTTCCCACTGATCCCCAACCGTGAACCCGATGCGCGACTGGCGCGTAAAGCCGGCGGCGGCCATCGCTGACGTCGCCACCAACAGCACGAGCAAGCACGCGAGTGCAAAGCGGGAAATGCGACGGTGGCTGTGAGAGGCTGGAGTCAACTAGACCTCAGGCGGGCTGGAGGGAAAGCCGCTAACAGAATTTATCGCGGGGAAGCGGGGCGAGTCAACTTACCCCCATTTGAATCGGTGGCCCGTCTCGTCGCATCCTAGAAGCGAGTCTGACGAAGAACGTGCCCAAGCCAGCCGACGCAGCAACCACAATCGAGCCGACCACTTCTGCCAAAGTCGGCTTGCCCGCCACGCTGCGCGCCCTGCGCCATCGCAACTTTCAGCTCTTCTTTAGCGGACAGCTGATTTCTCTCGTAGGAACTTGGATGCAAAGTGTGGCGCAGGCGTGGCTTGTCTATCGCCTGACCGGATCTTCCCTGCTGCTCGGGTCGGTCGGATTCGCCAGCCAGTTTCCGGTGTTTCTGGTGGCGCCTCTCGGCGGCATCGTTGCCGACCGGCAAAATCTGCGGCGAGTGGTCATCGCCACACAGACCGCTTCGATGATCCTCGCCCTGATCCTGGCTGCCTTGACCCTGACGGGGAGGGTACAGGTTTGGCAGATCTTCGTTTTGGCGGCATTGCTGGGCGTGGTGAATGCCTTCGATATTCCCGGCCGCCAGGCCTTTCTGGTGGAAATGGTGGGAAAAGAAGATCTGATGAACGCCATCGCCTTGAACTCATCCATGTTCAACGGCGCGCGCATTATTGGTCCGGCGATCGCTGGCGTGCTGGTGGCGAAAATTGGGGAAGGCTGGTGCTTCTTCGCCAACGGCATCAGCTACATCGCAGTCATTATCGGCCTGATGATGATGCGCGTGTCACGGCCGTCACGGCGAGCGGCTGTGGCTTCGCCCTGGGCACATATTATCGAAGGCTTCCGCTTCGTCCGCTCGACCGCGCCGATTCGCGCGTTGTTGCTGCTGCTCGGACTAGTGAGTCTGGTGGCGATGCCCTACAGCGTGCTGATGCCGATTTTTGCCGATCGCATTCTGCACAGCGGCGCACGCGGCCTGGGAATCCTGATGTGCGCCACTGGCGTGGGTGCGCTGCTCGGCGCGTTGACGCTGGCTTCGCGCACCGGCGTATACGGCTTGGGGCGATGGGTGGCGTTTTCCTGCGCCGGATTCGGCGTCAGCCTGATTCTGTTTTCCTTCTCGCGCAATCTATGGCTCTCAGCCGGGCTTCTGCTCCCGGTAGGATTTGGCATGATGCTGCAGATGTCGTCGTCGAACACGCTGATTCAGGCGATGGTGCCCGATCATCTGCGCGGGCGCGTGATGGCGGTGTATTCCATGATGTTCATGGGCATGGCGCCGTTTGGAGCGCTGTTTGGCGGGGCGCTCGCCGACCGCCTGGGCGCACCGGTTACCGTTGCCATGGGCGCGGTAGCCTGCATTGGCGGCGCGGCGCTGTTCTGGGTGCAAGTACCGAAGATCAGGGTTGAAGCCCGCCGCCTCATCATGGCACAGGCCGTAGCCGGCGGCGTTCCCGCGGAAGAGATGACGGCGAGAGTGGTGGAGGATTAGCGGCCTCCTAGGGCGTGATCTCAAATACGGTGCTGTATGCCGTACCGTACAGATGTCCCTTGCTATCGAGAGTCAGGCCGCCGCCGGGATTAGCACCATCTGCACCGTTGAACTTGTGCAGCACCGTATATTTCCACTTGCCGGGGGCGCCTGGAGTCAGCTTGTAGATCACGCCACACCCGTAGCCGCCGCAGCCGCCGATACCGGCGACTGCAGTTGTCCCATAAAGAGCGCCTGACCTGTCAAAGATGACGGGGCTGTCCGCGTAAGATCCGCTCTCTCCCGGTCTAAAGCTGTACAGCACGTTCTCCCTCCAACCCCCGTTTCCGTCTGGCTTCAGTCTGAACACCGCACCGCAGCCGGCCCCGCTGCAATTGTTCGCTCCGCCGCCCGGGGTCGTTCCATAGAAATTTCCGGCGCTGTCAAAAGCCAACCCGTAAAAGGGTCCGGCGCCATCTCTGCATGGAAATCCGCCTGAGCAGAAACTGTACAGCAGATTCTCGTCCCAGCCGCCAAGGGTGTTGCCTAATTCAAAAACAGTACCTGCGTTATATGCTCCGCCCGATCCAGTGGTACCGTAAAGGTTCGCGGACTCGTCAAGCGTCAGCGGACAAGTGGGGCCCGACCCATCTCCACCACGGTTCGGTGGGCCAAAGTCATGCAGCACGCTGTAACTCCATGGGACGGAGCCCCCCGGTGTCAACTCGTAAGCTACCCCACCGCCATTGGATCCGCCTTCCGCCGTTCCGTAGATATCACCCCGTCGATCGATGACCACGCCAGCCTGGGGTCTGCCTCCGTGCGGACAGCCCGATAATTGTCCCTCTGGACAAAAGTTATACAGAATGCGATAGGTCCATCCCAGAGAGTCTCGGCCAGGGGTCAGCTCAAATACAGTGCCGGCGTATGTGGCTCCGCCTTCCTTTGTGGTGCCATAGAGGTTTCCCGCCCGGTCGAAAATCATCCCGCCGTTCGGGAACAATCCATCATCGTCATTGAAGCTGTGCACTACGATCTCGCTCCACTTACCGTTCGGGCGTCGCTTCAGTTCGAAGATCGTGCCGTCATTGTAGGCCCCTCCGGCGTTGGTTACGCCATACAGATTCCCGTTCGCATCCAGGGTCAGGCTGCTAAACATGCCACCGGACACGGTATGCAGCACCTTGAACTTGGGCTTGGCGCAAGCGTCGGGCGCCAAAACCAGAATCAGGCCAACCACCAGAAAGGCTTGGACCAAAGCGAAGGACCACGGTTTCGATCGCATGGAAAACCGCCTTGTTCGAGGAGGCTCGCACAGGGAACGCGAGCGCGAATCCTCAAATCAGGATGAGTGTAGCACCGAATCCCCCGCGGGCTTAGAGTGCCGTCGGCGGACCGCCATCCAAATCCTCGAGTTCCGCTCGCGGCCTCAAGCCACAGGCGACAGCGGCACTTCCACGCTGACCTCGGTTCCCTGGCCCGATTGCGATTGGATGGACAGCGTGCCATTGATCAAATGGGCGCGCTCTTTCATGCCGACAATACCAATGCTGACGCCGCCCTGCAATCGGTCCGCGCTTAAGCCGACTCCCTGATCCTTGACCGTGAGGCGAAGCACATTCTCGGCGACCTCCAGCCGGATGAAGACGGCCTCCGCCTTGGAATGTTTGGACACGTTGCGCAGGCATTCCTGAAAGATGTGATAAACGCTGCTCATCACCGCCCGCGGCAGAGTCTCAGGGATATCCTGGCAGAAAAATTCGGTGGCAATTCCGGAGCGCTGTTCAAACTCTTCGCAGTATTGTTCGATCGCGGCCTCCAGGCCAATGTCATCGAGAATGGAAGGATGAAGCTGATGCGAGATGCGGCGCACGCTCTCGGCGGCTTCGGCGGCGCGCAGTTGCAGCGGCCGCAAATCGCCCAGCATTTCCAGCGCGGGAGGCTTGGTGGCCAGCTTTCCCAGGTCCATCGCCAGGTATGCCAGTTTCTGGCTCAGGTCATCGTGCAAGTCGCGGGCGATGCGGCGGCGTTCGTCATCCTGTGCGCTCATGAGGCTGCCAGCGAGATGGCGCAGTTCTTCGCCCTGCCGTTGAATGGCTTCTTCATCCGCTCGCCGCCTGGAAATATCGGTTACGAATGCAACGCCCAGCGTGCCTTGCGTGGCTTCGATGTAGCTCAGACTGATCTCGGCAAAAAACTCGTGGCCATCCTTCCGCCGGCCTTTGAGCTCCATCCCCTGGCCCATGGGGCGGTTCTGCGGGTTGTTGAAGTAGCGGGTGCGATGGGCGGCGTGGACTCCGCGAAGTTGATCGGGCACGAGAAGATCCACTGACTGCCCCAAAACTTCGGATGGCAAGTAGCCAAAGATGGCTTCGGTCGCCGGGTTGGCCAGAACAATTTTGCCGTGCTGATCCACAATCAGTATCGCCTGGGCCGCCGACTCGAACAGGGCATGAGCCGTGGATTCGCTTTGCTGCCGGCCTTCCCGCGCCAGGTTGCGTTGCCGCACCGCCCGGCGCACATCAAATGGAGCGGAAAGCAGCGCCAGCAGCGCCAGCAGAGAGGCTGTGACTGTGGCGATGAATCCGTTTCTGAGGCGGGCCTGACGCAACCGCTCCCGTTCCCCGAGCAGGCGATACTCCTCGGCCTCAATCTGTTGGCTGACATCGTGAATCTGCCTCATCACAGTGCGGCCTTGGCCGGCAGCCACAACTTCTTGCGCGGCTTCGAAACCGGACCCCCGCCGCTGCCGGACGGCTTCGTCGAGCACCGCGGTCCGGCGCGCCACCAGGCGCTCCAGATTCTGCAACCGCTGTTGCTGCCCAGGATTATCGGCTGTGAGTTGCTGCAGGTGGGCAACAGTTTGCCCCATGTCACCTAGAGCGGACGCATAGGGCGCCAGATAACTTTCGTCGCCGCTGATAATGTAGCCACGTTCCGCCGACTCGGCGTCTTTCACGTCGGAGAGGAATTGCTGGTTGCTGCTGATGACCTCGCGGGTATGATCAACCCAGAAATCGGAGAGGTTCACTTGATGCAATGCCCAGGCTGCGATCAGACCGATGGCTGTCAACATGCCGAGTCCGATGCCCAGCCAGAGGAAGGATCGCTTTTCCACGGCGTCGGTCGCCAAGAGCGAGTGCGAAGTGGGCACAGGGGTCATAACATGCGGAGAGTTCCCCATCAGCGGGATATCGGCAAAATCATACACCACACTGCCCGTCCCGTTTACAATTGCCTGACAACTGCCGGTGGGGTTCCGGACGGAATCGGGAACAATGAAACTGCGCGTGCTATTAGGCGACGACCATGCCTTGATTCTGGATGGCTTGCGCGCCACCCTGCAACAGCAATATGAGATCGTGGGCCTGGCGAAAGACGGCCGCGAGTTGGTGACCCTCGCCGAGCGATCGAAACCCGACTTGATTGTCCTGGACATCAGCATGCCGCTGCTGAATGGGTTTGAATCGGCGAAGCAGATCAAGAAATTCTTGCCCTCCACCAAGCTGATTTTCCTCAGCCAGCACTTGAATCCGGCCTATCTGAAGCAGGCGCTTCGGCTGGGGGCATCCGGCTACGTGCTCAAGTCGGGTGCCACCGAAGAATTACAGCAGGCGATCTCGGCGGTGCTCCGCGGAAAGACGTACATAACGCCCGCTTTTGGGGAAGATGTCATCACCCGCCTTTGGGATCGCTCGGGCGAGATCAACAAAGAGTCAGAGGATCTTACCGACCGACAGCGCGAGATTCTGCAATTGATCGTTGAAGGCCGAGGAAACAAGGAAATCGCCGAGATTCTTCACCTTTCCGTCAAGACCATCGAGTTCCACCGCGCCCGCATTATGCTGAAGCTGGGTGTGAAAACCGTCGCCGAACTGACCAAGGTTGCTCTCCAGCAAGGACTTATCCCGGACTGAAGAACTAGGGCAATAATTACCTTGACTAACCCACATGAAAACTAATAGATTAGTTCCGACAGGGCGGCAGGAACACGTTAAAGTTGTCGAACGAGTCGGAGTTCCGGGCGAAGGCGCATGGCTTGGAGAGGACGGAGTGTGGAGATTTGAGGACGAAGCTACTTACGTTTTGAAAGAGCCTCAAACTCCGCTTGCGTCAAATGCAGCCAGTCATCTTCAGCGGCAATGAAGGTTTCGCCCGTCTTAGGGCATTTTAGTTCGCCACGAAAAAGCTTGTCGTAAAACCGATCCGGCAGAGATTCCGTTGTAGGAAAATCGCCGATCACGGTCATCTTGATATTTATGCGGTGATAGCCTTGGCATTCGCGACAATGGACAAGATGAATGGGTTTTTGTTTGTCAACGTTTTCCATAGCTAAATCCTTCACACATATGCAATCGAACATTCTTGCTCAATCCTCAAACGCAGCACAGTCAGTACATGCCGTTGAACCTCTTGATCGTCTCGTGAACCTTGGATATGGAAGTACCGAGTACCGCGCTGATGGGTTCACGGTCGCAAATCCCCGCTTCGTCAATCGCTATTTCAATGAAGAACTTTATGTTCTCGTTCGGTTTCGCGTCCGGGAAGTCGCGGAGGATTATATCGCCTGCTTTCAGCCCATAGGTAAGACTTCGCGTTCTGCTGCCATTCAGATCGGCGGCATAGGCTCGGGCCATTCTTTCCAGCGTGCGGAGGTCGGGATTGGTCACTTCGACATGCTGCGTGATGCTCCAGTTGTGCACGAATGCTCCACACGTGAGCAGCAGGCGATGCTTGTCAATGTTGTTAAGACGATGCAATCGCCAGAGCACGTCATTCCCTCCCTTGTATGGTTTGATCGTGCGGATGAGATCAATCGCATCTTCCCGCATTCCCTCTACTTTTCCACGAAACGATTCCTCGTATTTTGGGGAAACAGGAGTGATGTCGGAAATGGGGAACATGGTCTTCGTAGTTGGTTTTCTGCCGTTAGCGATGACGAGGCCACAGACGAGGTAATCCAGAGCACTTCTGAGGTTCTGCAAGATGTCCCCAGCCATCGCTCGAAAGCCGCAGGGGATGAACAAATCTCTCTTCAAGCGATACAAAGTCTCGCGGGTTTGCGGATCGCGCTCTATGACGATGGAGTATGGGTGCGACCGAATGAACTTTCCGAGTTCCCTTTGAAAATTCACGAAGTGATGCTCGGCCCATTGTGCTTTTAGCTCTGCATCTGTGCCTGTTGGCGTTATCATGGCGGCATGAAGTCCACACAGAGTCCCGAATACCAGAGATTCACCGGAGCGCTTAGGAGAGTTCTCCAAGTATCAAAGGCAGACCTTAACAGGATGCTTGCCGATGAAAAACTCGCCAATGCCGGCAAACTGAAACGCGGTCCTAAGCCGAAACATTCTTCGGCTTCCGTCCACGCTTCAAACGATAAGGATTAGGCTCTCGCTTCACTACCAGCTTTGCCTGTGACCTCGGCAAACGTCAGACGCTTTCCAGCAATGCCAGATAGTGCCGTAGTGAACCGTTCTGCATCGGTGATTTTCTTTCCATCTTCATGCTTGCGATTGTTGAATCGGAACACTTGCTCATCAACGTAACGGTTAAGATGGAACGGCTCGACTGCGACATAGGTTCCCGACAAAGTTCTCTTGAGTAACGACCAGAAGTTTTCGATTCCCTGCGTATGCACTTGGCCGCGAACATAGGTCTGGATGTGATCCACGACTTCATGCACATAGAATCTGGCGTTAAGCCCAGAGTAGCCAGTGAAGTTGTCGGTGTACACCCTTGCTCTCTTGTCAACGTTTGCGAGAACTTCTGCCTGCAGGGTTTCGCGCTTCACGTTCGGAATTACCTTGGCTCTAACTTCTCTCGCATTACGATCAAGAAATCCCATCACGATAGTCTTGCCCGATCCGCCAGAGCCGGGGATGCGACGTTTACGGTCGGAGAGGTGCATGTTCTTAGCCAAGCCGCCGACAAACGTTTCATCCGCCTCGACAGGCCCATGGCACCCACCAAGTTTGTCGGTAGAAGTTTTGCGCAACACCAGTCTCAGCCGATGCAGCATAAACCACGCGGCCTTTTGCGATACGCCGAGGTCGCGATGAATCTCGTAAGACGAAACACCATTCTTGCAGTTAACCAGCAGCCACATCGCAGGAAGCCATTTCTGCAAAGGAATAGGAGAGTCCTCGAAAATCGTGCCGAGCTTCACCGAAAACTGGCGACGGCAGTCGCGGCATTTCCAACGCTTCTGCGTTTTGATCCAATAAGGCTCTTTCGCGCCACAAGCTGGGCACTGTACTCCGTCCGGCCAACGCATCTGCGCGACGGCGTCAATGCAAACCTGTTCCTCAGAAAAGTACTTAATGGCTTCTTGTAATGTTTTGGCTTCCATAATTTCAAGACTGTACCAAATGACGTTGGGTTAGTCAAGGTAATTATTGCCAGAACTAGGGCAAACCCTAGTCGTCAACCGCCTTCCGCGTCTGTAGATTGGGAAATGAAAGCCATGATGTTTATGACCACAGAGGAAGCGCCATCGATCGAGATTTCCGAAAGGAAAGCCCAAGTCAGCGCACGCAAGCGGATTCTGCTGGCGGACGATCACGCCGAAATGCTCGATGAAGTTCGCGCCTTGCTCAATCAGGATTACGAGATTGTCGGTTCGGTGGAGAATGGCGCGAAACTGGTGGAAGCGGCGCAAGCCCTGAAACCGGACCTGATCGTCTCCGATATCAGTATGCCGGTAATGACCGGCTTTGAAGCCGCTGCGAAGATTCGGGCGTTAGGGCTTTCGCCAAAAATCATCTTTCTCACCGTGCAGTCTTCCGCTGCTTATCTGAGAAAAGCACGCTCGCTCGGGGCTGATGGTTACGTATTGAAGGTCTATACGAACGAACAGCTGCCGGTTGCCGTCTGCAACGTACTGCAGGGAGAGTCCTATCTATCACCGCAATTGGGTGCTGCTCGGCCGTAGCCGGTCTTAAACCACATCCCATAGCCACTCCACGCCACATCCCCGTTCGGACCCTCGTCGCTGCGCTCCTCGGGCTTCGGGATCATCCCCGAAACGCCAGAGTTGCGTTTGGTTACGACCCTTCCCTCAAGACTAGGGATTGACCTAGTAGGCGCTTGCAATGGCAGGGGCTAAAGTGGGTTCAACATCAGGTGGGGTTAGAAAATAAGCTTCGCGAAAGGAACCGAATATGCTGACTTCAATCGCTAGCACGCAGAGCAGACCGGAACGGCCGCCATTTGCACCTTATATGGAACGGACGAGCGTCGCCCATTCCCCTTACGGCTTGCCGATCACCGATAACTGCCAAAACTGCAAGCTGCGCGGCAACAGCTTCTTTTGCGGCCTGTCGCAGGCTTCCATTGATGCGCTGGACGATATCAAGCACGCCAGCTGCTATCCCGAAGGTTCGGTAATCTTCCTGGAGGGGCAGACGGCTCGCGGAGTGTACGTTCTCTGCCAGGGCCGCGTGAAGCTGATGACGACGAACGCCGAGGGCAAGACTTTTATTCTGAAGATCGCGCAGCCGGGAGAGATTTTGGGCCTGCACTCCGCCATCACCGGCAAACCGCATGAGGTTACGGTCGAAACTCTGCAGCCTTGCCAGCTCAGCTTCGTTCGCCGCGAGGATCTGCTCCGCTTTCTCAACGAACACGGTGATGCTTGCTTGCGTGCTGCCGAGCACCTCGCCCGCGATTGCCAGTCGGCTTACGACGTGATCCGCTCGATCGGATTGTCGCATTCGGTTTCAGAAAAGCTGGCGCGGTTGCTGCTGCAATGGTCAACCGACGGACGCGTGGACAACGGCACCATCCGCATGAAACTGGCTCTCACTCATGAAGAGATGGCGCAACTGATCGGCACATCGCGCGAGACGGTAACGCGCACCCTCAGCGACTTCAAGAAACAGCGGGTGCTGGAACTGACTGGTTCCACACTGGTGATCCGGAACAAAGCCGCCCTGGAAAGACTGGTGACGGCGTAGCCGCAGAGAGGGGGCAGAATCATGTACAGTGCAGATCAAAAGTTGATACAAGCAGCATGGCGACCGATTTGGCGCGATGAGCCGGGAATCACGGCAACGGGCGCACTCTGCCCAACACCAGGCTGCGGCGCGGTGGCTGTAAGTTATCAGCCGGCGGAGAGCATTTACGGTATCACCGGCCGGTGCCGGCAACATTGGGACTTTATCTGTTCAAGCTGCGGCACAGAATTTACGGTGCGCAAGAAAGATCTGATTTTTGAATCTGTGCCCAGCGAGTGGCTGCTGGCGGAAATCTGCCACGCCTAGCACGAATTGGCGAGGGCTTAGAGTAATGCTTGATCAAGTGTGGCGCGGGCGCCCTCGCCCGCGAAAAGCCTGCAATTCTCCACGATTTTCCGCCACCGCGAACACATCATCAGAGTCTCCTTAAACGACCTGCCCCCAGATTTCGCTAGCCTTCGAACTGCGACCGCGTTACGCTGAAAGCTCTCGAGTGACTTTGGTCACATGCAACGGACTCGGTTCTCGGGCATCCTAATGGATGTGAACACCGAGCGAAAAGCGCCGCGTGGGGCCAGGAGCCAAGACTTGGAATTCAGTATAGAAGCTGAGCAGGAAACCGACGGGCGTTGGATCGCGGAAATCCCAGAAGTGCCAGGCGCGCTAGCCTACGGCAAAACCAAGCAGGAAGCGGTGGCCAAAGCCTACGCAATCGCTTTGCGCGCTCTCGCTGACGATCTCGAAAAATCGAGGGACCAGCCTCCGGACTCCATCAGTTTCCGGTATCGCGCAATCGCGTGAGCGCCTGGCCCCCCGCCGCGTATATCAGGCGCTGGTCAAGATCGGATGGAAGCCCGTCCATCAGAGCGGCTCTCACGTGAAACTCCGCCACAGCGATTACGACTACCCATACTCGTGGGCCTTCCATGACAACGAGGAATTAGGCCCGAAAATGCTCGCCCGCATCGCGAAGAAGACAGGGCTGACTCCTGGCGATTTGTGACAAGCATAAATACGGGAGGTTACCAAGGAGACTGCGCAAATCTCCACTTCTCCTGTGTCGTAGCGGTAAACTTTGAATGTCGCAGATGCAATCGCTGTAGCGAACACACGGCGAACCTATACCGTGCCGTTACTGTCCGGCCGCAACCGCAGGCCGCGCATTCCAATCAAGTTTTGCCAGGCTAGCCGCGTCGAACCCTCCGCCAAGCGCCTTGATGAGCAAGACGCTGGCGATCATGCGGCGGCCTGAAATCTGCACCGCAGTAACTTCATCGGTAAGGGCGATGTTCTGTGCGGTGATCACTTCCAGATAAGTCGTAACCCCACCCTTGTAGCGATTATTCGAGAGCGCCAGCGAATGCTCGGCGGCGGCGACAGCACCGGCTTGAGTCGAAGCTTCCTGTTCGAGAATGCGCAGCGCCGCGAGGTTATCTTCGACTTCCTGATAAGCGGTCAGAACGTTCTCCCGGTAACTGGCGACGGTCTGATTGTAGGCGGCACGGGCCTGATCGGAAACAGAGCGGCGGCGCCCCGCGTCGAATGCGGTGACGGTCGCTGACGCAGCCGCAAAGACGAATGCGCTCGGGCTGGAAAGCCAGTTTGTGACCGTCGTACTTTCAAAGCCGGCGCTGGGCGTCAGGCTGAATAGCGGAAAGTATGCGGCTTTGGCTACGCCGATATTAGCGTTGGCCGACGCCATCTGACGCTCATTGCTGGCGATGTCCGGCCGGCGCTCCAGAAGCTCCGAGGGCAAGCCCGGCGGAATCGCCGGTGGCGTCGCGTTGAGCGGAGAATTCGGCAGGGTGAAGTTCGATGCCGGTTCGCCAATCAGAGCGGCAATAGCGTGTTCAAACTGCGCCCGCTGGACTTTAAGGGCAATATCCTGCGCGCGTGTGGTTTCCAGTTGCGTTTGCGCCTGGGCCACATCCACCTGCGACGCCACGCCGCCCTTGTAGCGATAATCCGTGAGTTCCAATGCCTTCTCGTAACCTGCGACTGTGGAATCGAGCAGTTGGGTCTGGGCGTCGAGTTCTCGAACTGTAAAGTAATCCACCGCTAATTCGGCGTGAAGGCTTAGTCTGACGCTCTCTAGATCAGCGGCACTGGCCTGTGCGCCGGCGCGGGCGGCTTCCACGGTGCGGCGAATCCTGCCCCAGACGTCGGGTTCGTAAGAAACATCCCCGGAAAGAACGAGGTCGTTCGTGGTGCGTTGAGTGCCGAGCACTGCGAGAGGACGATTTCGTGAAAATTCTTCGCGCTCGGCGGAAACGCCAGCGCTGACGGTTGGAAAATAATCGGCGCGATGAAATCGCACCAGGGCGCGCGCCTGGTCAAACTGGGCCTGCGCCGCCTTCAAACTCTGGTTGGAGATGTTGACCTTTTCTTCTAAGGCGTTCAGTTGCGGGTCCTGATAAATCTCCCACCACGTCCCTTTCAGGACTTGGTCGGCAGGCTGCGCCTGCTTCCAGTTGGCCGGCGTTTCACGGTAATCGGGTGGCGCGGGCGCGGAAGGCCGGGAATAGCGCGGGCCAACGGCGCAGCCGGTGAGCAGCATAACTCCCAGAAAAACCGGCGCGCTTAGATTTCGCCGGAACATTGTGGCCCTGCGCTCCATGCTCTTCACTGCTGCGCGTCACCCGAATGCGGCTGAGCCGTCCGCACTTCCTCGCCGGATATCAGCGAATCGGGCGGATTCACCACGATCTGCTCATCTCCGGTGAGGCCGGCCACCACTTCCACCTCCGAGCCGAAGTCGTGGCCAATCGTGATCGGTTTAAGCTCTGCGTGATGGCCGTCCGTCACCGCGGCGACTCGCAATCCCTCGGAGCGAAACAGCAAAGTGTTCACCGGAAGAATGAAAGAGGAAGCCGGAGACGGCAGCTTGAGATGAACTTCCGCATAGGCGCCGCTCAGCAGCGTTCCCGTGGGATTGTTGACGCGAATTTCCACCAGCAAAGTGCGCGTGGTCTGGTCAATGGCCTCCGCCGTGCGCACGAGAGTTCCCGGGAAGCGCCGGTCGGGAAATTCCGAAAGTACGAGATCGGCCGTCAAGCCGGGCTTAGCCGCCTGCGAATAAGCCTCGGGAACGTTCACGTAGACGCGTAATTTGTCAGGTTGAGCGATGTGAAACAGTTCGGTGCGTGTGCCGCCGCTGCTGCCGGAATCAATCAATGCGCCAATATCGGTGCGACGTGCCGTAATGACTCCCTCGAACGGAGCATATATCTTCTCGAACGATTGCAATTCTTCCAGTCGCTTCACGTTGGCTTGCGCCGACGCCAGCGTGGCTTTTTTCGCGGCGAAGTCCCCTTGCGCGTTGTCGGATTCCTGCTTGGAAACGGAATCGGTTTTCAGCAGGCCGGCATAGCGCTCGGCGGTAATTCGCGAGAGATCAAGGTTGGCGGCGGCGGTATCCAGGTCAGCGCGGGCCTGGCGCAGTTGTTGATCAACTTCGGGCGTTTCGATTTCGGCCAGCAACTGTCCCGCTTTCACGTGCGCGCCAATGTCCACATTCCAGCGCTTCAGGTATCCGTTGGTGCGAGCGTAAATCGGAGAGTCAATATACGCCTCGACGTTAGCCGGCAAGACCACTTCATTCGCCGGAGCCGAGCGCTTCGGGCGAACCAGCGACACGGTGGGGATGGCCATTTCCGCCGTGTCCTTGCGCAGAGTGGCGCGCGCCTGAATGCGCGGGAGAATGGAGAACACTATGATCGCAACCAGCGCTGCCGCGGCCAGAATCGCCGTCCACCAACGCAGCACAGGCCGGCCGCGTGGAACTTCGGGCGGCGCCTGGGATACGACCACCGGCCGTTCGGCTTGTTCAACCTTCATGAAGACTCCGTATGAACCGTGACTTCACTGCACTAGTGCTTGACTTGCGCCTGCAGGCCGCGATTCTTGCGCCCATGCAGCACACTGAAAAATACCGGAACGAAGAACAAAGTTGCCACTGTCGCAAATAGCAGGCCGCCGATCACGGCGCGGCCCAAAGGCGCGTTCTGCTCGCCGCCTTCGCCCAATCCGAGCGCCATGGGCACCATGCCGATGATCATCGCCAGCGCCGTCATCAGTACTGGACGGAAGCGGGTGAATCCGGCCTCGAGCACGGCGCCGACTTCATCTTTGCCTTCCTCCATCTGCTCGCGAGCAAAACTGACCAATAAGATGCTGTTAGCCGTTCCCACGCCCACGCACATGATCGAACCGATAAGCGCTGGCACGCTGAGTGTGGTGCGCGTGACGAATAAGAACCACGCGATCCCGGCGAGCGATGCCGGCAGCGCTGAGATAATGATGAACGGATCCAGCCAGGATTGGAAATTGACCACGATCAGCAGGTAGACGAGGATGATGGAAAACGCCAATCCGGCGATCAGGCCGGTGTAGGAGGAACGCATGGTCTCAATCTGCCCGCGAACCATCAACTGCGAACCGCGCGGCAATTCCTTCCTGCTGTCCTGGATGATCTTGTTGATATCGCCCGCCACGCCGCCCAGATCGCGGCCCTGGACGGCGCCGTAGATATCAATCAGCGGCTGAATATCATAGTGCGATACCACGGCGTTTCCTGTGCCCCGGTGAATGGAAGCGAGGCTGGCCAAAATCTGGGGACGCGCTCCCGTCGGACCGGTCACGGGGATATTCTCCAGGCTCTGCAAGGAGTCAATGCGGTATTGCGGAGTCTGGGCCGCGATGAAGTAGCTGACGCCGTTCTGCGGATTCAGCCAGAACGTGGGCGTGGTCTGAAAACTGCCGCTCAGTGAGATCAGCAGATTGGTGGCAATATCGCGCTGCGTGAAGCCGACTTCCTCCGCTTTGGTGCGATCCACGTCAATGTGCAGATAAGGCTGATCGAATGGCTGCTGGATGTGGAGATCCACAGTGCCCGGCACCCGCGCAAGCCGCGCCATGAGTTTCCCGGCAAACTCGCGGTTACCGTTCGTGTTGAATCCCGCAATCTGAATGTCAATCGGCGACGGCAGTCCGAAGTTCAGAATCTGGCTGACGATATCGGCCGGAAGGAAGGAAAACGTCACCCCCGGAAACTCTTCCGGCAGACGCAGGCGCAGATCGTGGATGTATTTTCCTGTCGGCTGATGGTCCTTGGACAGAGTGACCAGAACATCCGCGTCGGCGGGCCCGATGGGCGCTGAGTTGCTGTAGGAAAGATTGATGCCGCTGTAGGGCAGGCCGATCACATCAATAATATTTTCAACCTCTCTAGCGGGAATCTGGTCGCGGATCGAACGGTCCACCAAGTCCGAAAGACGCGCCGTTTCCTCGATGCGGGTCCCGGTGCGGGCCCGCAGATGCAATTTGAACTGACCGGCATCCACCGAGGGAAAGAAATCCTGGCCGAGCCACGGAATGAGCGACCCGATCGAAACCACGCAAACCACGCCGAAACCCGCCAGGAAAATCCGCCGGTGATGCAGGCATCGTTCCAACAAGCGGTGGTAGCCATCGCGAAAATGTTCGAACGCTTTTTCAAATGCAATTTGCATGCGCACCAGCGGGTTGCGGCTGGGAGCGGGGGTATGGCAAGCCTGTTCTTCGTGACCCCGCAGCAGATACTTCGCCATTGTGGGCACCAGAGTGCGCGACAGCAAATACGACGCCAGCATAGCGAAGACCACGGCCTCCGCGAGCGGAACAAACAGATAGCGCGCAACTCCTGTGAGAAAGAACATCGGCACGAACACGATGCAAATCGCGAGCGTAGAAACGAACGCCGGCACCGCCACCTGCTGCGCGCCGTCCAGAATCGCGTGTTCGACTTCTTTGCCCAGAGAAAGGTTGCGGTTGATGTTTTCAATCTCTACCGTGGCATCGTCCACCAGAATGCCCACGGCGAGGGCCAGCCCTCCGAGGGTCATGATGTTGATGGTCTCACCGAGAGCGCTCAGCACGATGACGGACGTGAGAATGGAGAGCGGAATCGAAACCGCAATGATTACGGTGCTGCGCCAGTTGCCGAGGAAGATCAGAATCATCAACCCGGTCAGGCAGGCGGCGATAGTGGCTTCCTTCAGCACGCCATCAATGGAGGCGCGCACAAAGAGCGACTGGTCCGCCAGGGGGTGGATCTGCAACTCCTGCGGCAAGCCGGCCTGAATCTGCGGCAGCAGAGACTTGATGCCGGAGATGATGTCGAGCGTCGAGGCCTGTCCGGTCTTTAATACCGTGATAAGCACCGAACGCTGTCCGTTCACGCGGACGATGTTGGTCTGCGGCGGGAATCCGTCGCGAACGAACGCCACGTCGCGCATGTAGATGGTGGTGTTGCCAACCGTCTTCACCGGAAGCTGATTGAGTTCCGCCACGGTCTGCGGGCTGCCGTTGATATCAACGTCATACTCAAAGGCGCCGATCTTGGACGTGCCCGAAGGCAGAATAAGATTTTGTGCGCTGATCGCGTTGACCACGTCCATTGGCGACAACCCCTTCGACTGAAGGGCGTTGGTGTCGAGGTCCACCTGCACCTGCCGCTGCTTGCCTCCGTAGGGCCACGGAATGGCGCAACCCGGCACAGTGATCAGGCGCGTGCGAATGAAGTTTACGCCAAAGTCAAAGAGCTGCTGCTCCGAGAGCTTGCCTCCGGAAAGCGCGAGCTGAATAATGGGTACACTGGAGGCGCTGTAGGTGATAACCAGCGGGGGCGTTGTTCCCGGCGGCAATTGTTTGAGCTGGGTCTGCGAAATCGCCGTGACCTGCGCGATGGCCTTGGTGATATCAGCGTGCGGCTGAAAAAACACCTTAACCACGGCCACGCCGTTCAACGACTGCGACTCGATGTGCTGGATATCGTCCACCAGCGTCGTCAGGGCGCGCTCGGTCTGAAAGACGATGCGGTTCGACATATCGTCGGCATTCAGGCCGGAATAATTCCAGACGATGCTGACAACCGGGATGTTAATGTTGGGGAAAATGTCGGTGGGAGTGCGCAGGATTACGATAGGCCCCAGGATAAGCAGCAGCAGAGCGACCACCACGAAGGTATAAGGCCGCCGTAAGGCCAGCCGTACAATCCACATAAGATCTCTATTTTCCCCGGATGCGGCATCTTTGCGTCACGCCGTCAGCCGCGCGGGATAAAAGACTACGAATGATGACGCCCCAGGCGCTTGCACCTGGCAATCTTATTTGATTGTTTATCGTTCCCAGCGATGCAGTGTTTTGATTGTAAAGATTTGTATCGTGCGCGGGATATACTGCGGAAGTGTCTTGCGCACCGCGGCTTAGTTGGGCTTGCGGGTCTTTCCGTCCGAAAGGTATTGCAGGAGGGCGGCGTCGGCCGCGCATTTAAACTTTTCCGCGGCGGCGATTCTGGGGCTGAGCGAGCCGTCTTCGGAAGGCTTCTGACGGATTGTCTGCCGTAATCGGTCGCCATCCTCGGACTCATTGGTCATTACCTGCATGTAGAACCAGAGAAAATGTCGCATCTGGTCGAGCGCCGACTTCAAAACCTGCAAAGACTCCAACTCCGGCAGCTCGCTGAGCGCTTCCATCAATTCCGGATCGCCCGGCGCTTCCATGGCCGCACAGTTCAACTGCCGCTGAATCGCGCGCAGGTCTTCGGTGACGCGCAGGATCCGGATGTGAACGTCGTCAAGGAAATCGTCTTCCATAGGGCAACTTTCTCGATCAACGTTCTCATCGGCACAGCGTTGCGAGAAGATGTCCCATGACCATGCGCTTTGGTAATTCGCGTCATTACTTTGGTACGGCAATCAAAGCTGAAGGTGGCAGATGTGAATAAATGCAGTAAAAATGCCTGTTTCACGCGCTTCGGATCTCCGGTACTTCCACAATGCGCACGCCGCTCGTGGGATGTTCGACCGCACTCACAAGTGCACGCACCATCTGCGCGTGGGTCACCAGACCCAGGCGGCGCGCGCCTTCCCGGGTGGCCGGTAGCTGCTCCGCCAGCCAGTACATCGGTATCAGAACATAAGGCCAGCGATGCCCCGGCCCCAGCACATACCAGGGCCGCAGAATGGTCGCGTTCATGCCGCTTTTGCGAACGAGTTCTTCGCACTCCGCCCGCACCTCGATATAGGTCTTCATCATGGGCGCAGGATGCGCGACGCTCATATACACGAAGTGCTGCACACCGGCGCCGGCTGCCGCCCGAATTGCGCCGCTGGCTGAGGCAAAATCTACGCTGCGAAACTGCGCCGCTTTCGCCGGGCTGGGATGCGAAACGCCGACAAGCTGGACAAATGTACTGGCGGGTTGAATCTTTTCGCGATAAGAGTTGGCATCGAGAGCGTCGCCGATGATCGCCTCGCAACCGGCGGGTAAACGGTTCTGGGAGGCGGCGCGGACCAACGCCCTCACGGAATAGCCTCCTTGCACAAGTTCAGCGATCAGCGGACGCCCTATGTAACCGGTTCCGCCGGTGACGAAGACGCAGTGATTTCCCGAGCTCATTTATTTCGCTACAAAAAAGCAAATCAAAACCGCAGAGGACGCTGAAGGCACAGAGGCAACTACAAACTTGCGCTTTTATCTCTGCGTTCTTTGTGTCCTCCGCGATTTTCTTTAGGCTTCCGCACGTTCGATTTGCAGCAGGGCCTGCTTGCGCTCCATGCCCCAGCGATAGCCGCCCATGTCTCCACCTTTACGGACAACCCGATGGCACGGGATGGCGACCGCCACCGGATTCGTAGCACAGGCCCGTGCGACAGCGCGTGTCGCAGTCGGCTGCCCGATCGCCTTCGCCACAGAGGCATAGGATTCGGTGGTGCCAAACGGAATCGTTTGCAGATGTGTCCATACGCGTCGCTGAAACGCGGTCGCCTGAATGTCGAGCGGGAGCGCGCAGTTCAAGCTTTGCCCACGCATCTGCCGCAACAAGTCTTCCTTCCACGCGGCCATGCCTGCGTCGTCGCGCCGACGGATGGCGAAGGGAAACTCGTGTTTCAATCCCTGCTCCAGTTCGTCATCGCTGTCGGCAAACTGGATCGCGCAAATACCCTTGTCAGTCGCGGCCACCAACATGCGTCCCAGCGGCGAATCGGTGCAGGTGTAACGAATGGGCGCCGCAATGGCGCCTCGCCGGTACTTATCCGGCGTCATACCGAGCTGGGTCGCGGTGCGCTCGTACAGGCGGCTGCTCGAGCTGTAACCCGCGTCGTACATGGCGCGGGTTACGGAATGCCCAGCCCGCAGATTACTCTTCAACTGATTCATGCGACAGGAATCGGCATACGCTCGCGGCGAAACGCCCAGCACCGCCTTGAATCTGCGTTGGAGGTGAAAAGGGCTGAGATTAAACTCCGATCCTAGACGCGCCAGGGTCAACGGCTCATCCAGATGCCGCTCGATGTAACGGCAGACCGCCCGGACCATCTGCATCTGTCGATTGCCGGTCGCGGATTTCGGCCGGCAGCGTAGGCAGGCGCGAAATCCGGCGCGCTCGGCTTCATCCGGCTTGCCGAAGAAAGAAACATTCGCCCGCCGGGGACGCCGTGACGGGCACGAAGGCCGGCAATACACGCCGGTCGAGGAAACGGCGAAGACAAAGTTTCCATCCTGTGCGGCATCCCGGGCCAGAACTGCCTGCCAGCGTCGGCTTTCGTCTCGATTTTGCCGGTTTCCGGGCATTGCCATTGTCTCCGCCAGGTTGAGTATCGCATTGCTTGTCATAATGTGAAAAGCTTAGGCCGACAGGGGAAGGTGGACCATCCGAATCTTGCGGTCAAAGCAAATTACCGTCGCCGGAGGAATAGACTCAGTTCGTGGTTATTGGTTTCAGGGTGCGATGAACAACGAAATTGTGGCAGCTCGAGTCACTGACCATGTGCATCTCGCTCCCGCATGGGCGCGCGCCCATCCGATCTCGTTTTGCCGTGACTGGCAGGGAAACAATCCCGATCCTGAGCGTGAAACCGAAGTTCGCATCCTATGGTCACCAGAGAAGCTTTATCTGCGCTTTCATTGCCGTTATCGCGAACTGCACGTCTTCGAGGATTGCGACCCCAATGGCCGCCGCGATCAGCTCTGGGATCGTGACGTGGTTGAGGCTTTCCTGCAGCCCGATCCGTCGCTTGCAAGGCATTACAAGGAATTCGAAGTCAGCCCGAACGGCATGTGGATGGATCTCGACATTTTCCCTGGGGGGCGTTCTGATCTCAAAAGTGGCCTGCAACGGTCAGTCGTTCTAGATCAATCACCGCGAACCTGGACGGCAGAACTGGCGATTCCCATCCGATCTTTGACCAGCCACTTTGATCCGGCAGCCGTCTGGCGGGCGAACTTCTATCGTGTGGAGGGAAAGCAGGAGCCGCGCGCTTACCTGGCCTGGCAGCCGACGCACTCGCCGCAGCCGAATTTCCATGTACCGAGCGCGTTCGGCAAACTGCGCTTTGTTTAGTCGGTCAGCGGCTGCAGAAGCCCAAACACCGGGGTGACACCGGAGCGCTTGCGCAATTCCGCGAGCAGCGCGTGGGCGGCATTCTGATAGGTCTTGCTGGCGTCGGTCGGATCGGCCCAGACCGCGTCGTACACGATCTGCGCGGCCTCTTTCAGATCCATATGCAGCGCCGCTTCCAGCACGTCCACGCGCTCCTGCAGACGGTCATAGCAGCCCTGGCATACGGTCGCCGGTTCCGCGCCGCCCTGATGATTTTCATCTCTAACGCAGTTTGTAGCCGGGGTTGGATTGATCTGTATTTGGGAGGCGAATACCTGCGCTTTAAACTCGCGCAGAAAGCGCTCGCGCTCTTCTTCGAGAGCCACGGGATCCGGCAATTCCTCGATTGTAGAGACGTTGGAGGGCGTGGCTGCCATAGGTGAAACCCGCTCAGAGCCCTTGCACACTGGGCATGCTTTCAAGTCGGCGGCGTAGTAGGTTCTGCACTTGGCGCAGGGCAGCCCGTAGCCCGCAAATTTGCGCGCTCCTTGCCCGGACACATCACCGTTCGCACCGCCCATCGTGCGCGCGGTCTGCTTCTCGTCTCTGGCGATTGTGGATGCTGTCGAATTCATCATTTACTCCCCGGAGGGCGGCTCGAAATCCTCCTCGCGATTTTAGGACCTGGCGTTGCGCTGCCGAAGGCACCGAAGTCCAATACGAAGGCTGGCCCCACAGCCACGATGCAGTTGATGGGCCAAACGTAAACCCCACAAACTACAGCTAAAACTGACATGCAAAACGTCGCTCCCTGTCAAATTGAGACGACCGCGCTCAGCGACGCTCCGGCTTCATCGTTTTCAGCAGTTCTTCCTTCCGCGCCCGGTACAATTTCTCGTCCGGTTCCAGGCGCAGAGCGATTTCCAGTTCGGCCAGCGCCTCACCGTCGCGCCCCAGGTACATGAGGCAGGCCGCCAGGTCGTAGTGATTGGGCGCTGTAGGCTGAAGGCGAACAGTTTGCCGGAATTCAGCGGCCGCCTCTTCGAAATCCCGCGTGTTGAGCAGCGCCGTCGCCAGATCATGGTGAGCCGAAGCTGAATCAGGCTCGAGCGAAACCGCCACTCGCAACTCGTGCAATGCCTCGGTTGGCCGGTTCGCCGCCATCAAAGCTTGCCCCAGGGCGCGATATTCCACCCCGCTGTTCGGATTCTGCGACACGGCCAGCCTCAGTTCAGGAATCGCCGATTCATAGTCTCCCTTGGTCATGAATGCCTGCCCCAGGCAGGCATGCCCATTGCTCCAGCTGGGATTCATACGGAACAATTCGTGAAACTCAGTGATGGCGGCGTCATAGTCGCCTTTGTCGCAGTAGGTATTGCCGAGGTTGTTGCGCACCGCGACTTCGGCTGGCGCTAAGAGTTTGGCTTGGCGGTATTCCGCGATCGCGTCGTCCAGATTGCCTAACTCATGCAGCACCATACCCAGATTGCTGTGCGCCTCCCAGAAACGCTGATCTAGCTGAATCGCCTTGCGATATGCAGCTTCCGCTCCGCCGGGATCGCCCTTGGCGCGCTCTGCGATTCCTATGTCGTAATAGGCTTGCGCGCCTTGCGGATCGCGAGCCAGAGATTCATGGAAGGCGTGCAGAGCGGCATCGTATTTTTCGTCGCCATACAATCCCAGGCCCAAATAGCGGTATGCCTCGGCATTTTGCGGATCCATGCTCAGCGCCGAACGGGCCTCGGCAATGGCATTTGTCGGATCGTTGGAGCGATAAAAGACGAAGGCCAGGCCGTTGTGCACCTCGGGGAACGCCGGGGCTAATTCCTTCGCGTCGGCGTATTCATCAAAAGCGTCGTCAAGGTCATCCTGCTGCACGCGGACGTAGCCCAGGGCGAGATGAAGGTCTGGATTGTCAGGATTCGCCCGTAGTTCCCGGCGCAGGATGTTCTCTGCCGATTCGTAGTCTTTGTTATGAACGAGCGTCGCCGCCTTTGCCAGTGAAGCCGGACAGTCCGTGACAGGCTTGGCGGAATCCCCCGCCCGTCGGGCGCTCAACTGTGTAAGAAGCGCAGCGTTTACGCCTGCCGCCGCAAGTATGTTGCTGCTTTCGTCAGTTACGGTGAAGGAAAGCCCCCGTTCCGCCACCAGCCTCGCAATTCTCTGATTGCTTATGCCGCCCGCCATCCATGCCAACATCTGGCTGCAGGTCACGGGTTGGCCAGCGCCCTCTCCGAAGGCGCCAGTGCTGAAAACCAGAAAAGAGAAGATGGACAACAGGCACTTGCCGGTCACTGCCACTCCTTGCGCAAGCCGGGAAAAACATGGCTCCGCTCCCCGCAACATAGAACGGCAAGAGTACCTATCGGAAGGTCACCAAGGTAATGATGGAGGGGCAATCAAGGCTGTTCCGAATGACAACGGCTAACTTGCATCATCCCCGTAATTTGACGGAACCACCGCCCTTCAGTAAGGTTAGACAGGGTTGTTGTGTCTCCGTGGAGGCTCCTTATGTTTGACGGCCTTTTTCAGCCGATGCATCTGCTGGTGATCTTCTTCATTGCCCTGCTCGTTTTCGGACCCAAGAAATTGCCTGAACTGGGCAAAGGACTGGGCGAAGGGATCCGCGCTTTGAAGGAAGGCATGAAAGAAGGTAGCTCCGAGCCGTCCAAAACTGCGAGCACCGACACGAAAACCGACGTGAAGAGTTAGTCTGGCAAGTCGGTCAGATTGAACCTGCACGCAGGAATGCCTTTTTCCCAGATGGCGCGCGCCACCCGCCTACGCTCCAAAGCAGTATTCTAAGATTTCTCGATAAGCCGCCGATGCGGTTACATCCGCGATTCTCGAAATCGGCAGAGCGTTCTCATTAGCTGTGGTTGTAGATTCACCGGGTCTTCAACAGATAAATTCCCGTTCGTGATGGAGGAATGCTATGCGCAAGCTGCAACTTTTGGCAGGGCTCTCAATGCTAATGTTTTGCCCGGGGCTTTTCGCGGATCAAGTCATTCTGAGTAATGGCGACCGCCTGACCGGAACGATCACCAAGTCGGATGCACAAACACTCTTGATCAAAACCGACCTGGCCGGCGATGTAACTGTGCAGTGGCCGGCGGTGCAGGAGATCCGCTCCTCCCAGACCTTGCACCTCGCCCTGCAAAATGGAAAGACTGTAGCAGGCCCGGTCACCACCACGGACGGAAGTTTTTCCGTTGCGACCGCCAACGCTGGAACTGTGAGCGTGACCAAGGCCGAGGTTACTGCCTTGCGCAGCGATGCCGAGCAAACCGCCTATGAGAAGAGCCTGCACCCCGGCCTTCTGCAAGGATGGGTCGTCGGCGCCAACGTCGGCTTCGCCCTCACTCGAGGCAACAGTGAGACCAAGAGCCTGGCCTTGGCCTTCACCGGCGACCGCAAGACTTCAACCGACGAGATTTCCATGTATGCCAACACCGTCTATACGACGAACGACGCTCCCGGTGCCATACCCGGCACCACGGCTGACACCATCCAGGGCGGCGCCCGTTATTCCCATAACCTCACCCCGCGCATGTTCGCCTTCGGTTCGGGCGACTTCCTGCACGATGAATTGCAGTTGCTCGACCTTCGCACCGTGCTTACCGGCGGCCTCGGGTTTCACGCCATTAAGAATGACCGCACGACACTGGACCTGTTCGCCGGCCCCAACTACACACGGGAAAATTACTCGGCAAATTCCGATCAGTATGTTGGCTTTACTCTGGGCGAAGAGTTGAATCGGAAGTTGGGAGCCTCTACCGTGGTCATAGAAAAGCTGTACTGGTATCCGGAGCTAAGCGGCAACATTCCCAATAGCCAGAACGAGGGAAAGTTCAACTATCGCGGCACCTTCAACTTCGGCACAGTGACAAAGCTGAGCAAATGGCTGGGATGGCAGAATGCCTTCGGCGATATTTACGTCAGTAACCCGCCCATCGGCACAAAACAGAACGACATCATTCTGACGACCGGTTTGAATGTGTCATTTACCCACTGATGCGCATTGTGTAATGAGGGACTCGCTGCCTCGAAGCAACTTTGTCGCGCCGCCGTCCTCGGCGGCTGTCTGGCGGGCGTCATCGCCCGCCGCACCCCAAAGTTTCTCCCTGAAATTTGTTTCCTTGCGCTCCGCGGCGGCATCTTAACAATCGAGGAAATTCCAATGCTCTTATCCGAATTGTTCCGCGATCCCGAAGACCGCCAGATTGACGAAACCGACCCGGTCGAAAAGAAGGACAAGATGCTCGACAAAACCATTGCGGACACATTTCCCGCCAGCGACCCTCCGTCATCCCTTCCCGACCCTGACGAAGATTCTTTCGCGGCTTAACCTGACAATCTCGCGGTTGGATGTTCTGCGGAGATTCGCTTCGCCCGGCAGCCGAGGGTGGCTGTCGCCACCTGATCTAGTCAACTATTCCCCGCACAATCGTGCTTCTTATTTCGCCATCCGGACTCAACACTGCCATGTCCGCAACCGACCCCGCTTCCAGGCTGCCTCGGCCGCGCAATCCGGCGACGCGCGCCGGATTCAGCGTCGCCAGGCGCAGAGCCTGCTGTAAATCCCAGCCAGCAAACTGCATTGTGTTGCGAACTGCGCGGTCCATCGTCAGCACGCTTCCCGCCAGCTTTTCGCCCGCAAAGCAGCGGCCATCCCTGACTTCCACTTCCATCGAGCCCAGCCGAAACCTCCCGTCCGGCATACCCGTCGCCGCGGTCGCGTCCGTAATCAGCACCGCCGCATTCGCACCTTTCGCCTTCAGGAGCAATTCCACAATCGTCGGATCAAGATGAATTCCATCGGCAATGATGTCGGCCGAGAGGCGCGAATCGGTGAGCACCGCGCCCAGTATGCCCGGATCACGATGATGGAGCGGCCGCATCGCATTGAATACATGCGTGGCGTGGCGCGCTCCCGCCGAGATGCCGGCACGCGCGGCCTTCAGATCAGCATCCGAGTGCCCCAGACTCACGCACACGCCGCGCCGGGCAGCTTCCGCGATCACCGCGCCAGCCCCCTCAAGCTCGGGCGCAATCGTCAGCATTCGAATCCGGCCGCGGGCTGCCTGCCAGAAGCGCTCAAACATCGCGAGCGTCGGCGGCAAAAGGTTTTCCGTCGGATGCACGCCCCGTCGAGCATGGCTGAGAAACGGCCCTTCCAGGTGAATGCCCAGCGGCGCGGCGCGCTTGCCGACTGCATGCTCTTCGGTTTCGGCGAATTCAATGGCGCCAGCCAGACGCTCCAACGCGAGCAAAGTCTCATCCACTGATGCCGTTACCGTCGTGGGGAAATATCCCGTGACGCCGTGCGCCGCCAGCAACTGCTCGATGGCAGGCAAAGCATCCGCATCGGACTCCATCACATCGTGGCCGGCGCCGCCGTGAATGTGAATATCCACAAACCCCGGCGCCAGCACGGTGTCGCCGAACTCCACCCGCCGCGCACCGCGCGGAACTTCTCGGGCGCTGCGGGTGCTGACTTCCAGCACGCGGCCATCTTCCACCAGCACGAGCGGCCGCTCGATCCGCTCCAGCGGCGTATAAAGGCATTCTGCGGTCAGCGCGATCATTAGGGAAACGTTACTGTAAATGGAAGCGGGCAGGAAGTGCTTGGCGAGGAGCCATCCCCGAAATGCTGTCGCGCGCTGCTGCCCGCCAGTGCATGGGTGATCGGCAAAGCACAATGTTATAATTTGTGTGGTTCACCATGTGAATCGCCGCGAGACTGTGTGTATTCCTTCCTTTGAAATGTCTGCGGCGGACGACGTCGGGGAGTGGCTCAGCCTGGTAGAGCACCTGGTTCGGGACCAGGGGGTCGGAGGTTCAAATCCTCTCTCCCCGACCAATGTTTTCAAGCAGATACCGGAGTTTTCGCGGCACTCGGGAATTCGAGTGTAGTCGATTTTGAGGGCGGTCAAAACCACAGAGCTCAATAACCAGTCTTTCCGTCGTGGTTTCCTCAGACATACCGAATCGATTACCAATCTTCGGCGACTGACGGCCGAACAGTCGAAACGTCCTCAAACCATCGTACAATTCGCCTCTTTCCGGAAGCACGGTGTGCAATCGTTGTGCCTGATTTACCCCAAGAAAGGGATGCGCATGCGTGCCAATAGCAGCCTAGCGTTCAAATTTTTCGCGCAACGCTGAGGGATCGTTGCCCTGGAGGGGTCGCGTCGTTACTGGCTGAGAATTGACCGTTCGCGCCGCAACCTTCAACTGCTCACTTGCGAAGGCTTATCGTTGAGTACGAACCATCGCAGGCTTGGCATTGTTTATTGCCGCGAGGCCGGCAACCCGGTGCCGCAAACCGGAACGGGAGATTGATGTATGGTACCGAAATATCGCTAAGCGGCGGCTCAGGCGGAAACGCTTGTTGCTAACCTTATACCAAAAATGGTATTAGATTTAGGAAATGAAAACTGGACCCGATCCAAAGGACCCGCACACCGGATCCCATCATCCGGGGTGTTCAGACGATCAGACGAAACTTCGACTTGCACACGCCATCAACGAGGTGCTGCGCCAACAAGGACTATCACAGTCCGATGCCGCCGCTCGGCTGCGGATTCCGCAACCGAAGGTCTCGGCGTTGGTCAATTATCACTTGGATGGATTCTCCGTACAGCGCCTTTTCAGAATCCTGAATGCCTTAGGTCGCGACGTCGTTATTCAAGTCGGCAAGAACAGACGGGGTTTGGCGGGCAAAACACACGTGAGAGCAGCATAACGGTGCATAGATCCAAGTGGAACTCTGAATGGCGAACAAAAACATTCTGCTGATCGAACCAGGGTATAAGAACAAGTATCCTCCCCTGGGCTTGATGAAGATCGCGCAATACCACGGGCCCCATGGCAAACGAGACCGTGTCCGTTTCATAAAGGGCGAGGACAGCTCGGTGCTGGATCAGGCGTGGGACCGAATATACATCACGACTCTGTTCTCGTTCGAATTCGAAAAAATATCGCGCAGTATTGAGTTCGCCAAAAAAGCAGCCGGTGGTCAAACAGACAACATTTTCGTTGGTGGTATAGCGGCTTCGCTCATGCACGATCGTTTCGTCAGAGAGAAGAAATGGAGCGGAATTCGCTTCATTAAGGGATTACTCGGTGAAGCACCCGCTATTTCTCTGCGGCTCGATGATTTCTCTGAGGAGTTCTATGCCGACGACCGCTGCGGAACGCCAATCGAAGACATGACTCCCGATTACAGCATCCTTGACCAAATCTCGTATCGATACCCGTGGCGACTTCCTCAAAGGCCTCGACTGTCTTCTTCATGATTTCATCGCTAGTCGGAGACATGTGGACGCGCAGCACGCTCTCGACGTGCGGCAACATCCGCGCAATATTCCCGACCTCGTCCTGCACGAAGAAAGGCTCGTTGGTGGCGACATCCCCGCGCATCTCCAGGTATGTGATCAAGTCCCCAGCCGTATCAAAGCGCGATGCGATGGTCGCGAAATCCTTGAGCGAAAACACGTGGATAGGAAATGGCGCCGTCAGCAGCTCCGGCGCGAGCTTCGCAGCAATGTAAGGCTCCGAATCATGCGCGAGGATGATCACACCGATCTGGTTGGGGTACGATTGCGGGTCGAAAGGTATGTCGCCGTAGAAATCGTTGCGCAGTTTCTTGATCTGGCCGTCCAATAAGCTCGCATGTGTCTTCTTCAGCTGTTTGAAGGCTTCGAGCAATTTCTCGGTCGCCCACGATTGCGGATCGTGTTTGCCGCACTGCGCCTTGACCTGCACGGGGAGGGCAACGTCGCCAAACAGCACTACGGCATCCGCGAGTTCCTCGCCTTTCTTCTTGCCGCGTGGATTGCGATAGACGAAGTCGCGAAAAAACGAGCGTTCGAGAAACCACTGACTCCATTTTTCTTCATAAGTTCCGGGTTGCCCACCCACCTTCGGAACTTCGCTCATGCCGTAACGCAACTTGGCCAGTTTTTCTTGATCGAACATACTTTCCGGAATGCTTCCAAATCGTAAACGTATTCGGACGTCCAGCGACCCGCTCAATCAGCAGTTGGTTTCTGAGCGTATCCTCGGGCCGAATAAGAATTCTTCTCGCGTTCGATCATTTGAAGATCGCTCCTCAACCCCTAGGATCTGAACGCAATAATGAGGCCAGCCGCATTACGCAGGCGGTTGATAAAGCTGGTTGATGATCTCGCTGACAATCTGAACCGACCGCAGGGACCAGTTGTGAAGGTCTGTGCTTCCGTGCGCGTACTCGTTTCTGAGTCGTCGCAGGAGGTCAGGGAGCATCTTTGCGTAGTCCCAGTCCAGATCCTCTGCCGTAATCTGGATGTCCGATTCGTCCCATGTGATCTCCGTGAGGTTCTTTTCCGACCCCTCCCGCAATTTTTCCATTTCCACGCGTGCTCGGCTGTTGATCTCGCCGCGATTCTGCCATGCCGAGAAGCCTTCATTCTTCACCAGCCCGTGATCGACGGTGTACTTCAGCAAATGATAGAGCGTAGGTCTTTTACGTTTGATCTTCCCGGTTCTGATTTCGTCCTTCAGCCGTTCGCGCAGAGCGAGTTCGAGGCAAGCAAGACTCATGTGCTCTGCCACCGAGTAAAAGCGGTATATGAACCATGCATACAGATAAACATTTCTCGCTGTCTCAAACTGCAACACAATCTCTTGCGGTACGCCCCCATGTAACACGAAGCCTGATATCTGTTCATGGTGGTCAGTCAACTCGATCGGCCGCGAGGTCCCGTTTCTGAGATCAACCCTCACGAACATCGTGCTGCGCGGATCGGGTTCACATACGTATTCCGGCGGTCTTAAGCTTTCCAGGTCGTACTTCTGTTCCATCGTAGTCAATCCGCTCTTAGGGGCCTTCTTTACGAACTTTCCGATCCCGATCATAAACCCCGCCGGGCAGCCTGGTGCGAAGTTCTGCCCGAACTCAACGGCGTTCAGACTGACTGTCGGCAAGCGATAAAGACAACATTTTCCGTGGAAAAGCAGCCCCGCGTGTGCCATGAGTGTGCTGAAATCGCCTACAGCCAGGATGAGTTCGCAGTCTCAATTTCGCCCACCGACGACGCAAGTGCACCAGGTGCTCTAGCCATGTTCCTGAATCGAAAATAGATGACAATTTCAGGTACGCTAGAGCCTCTGGGCCCAAGAAAGGGGATCTGTTCGATTGATCCATGTAGCCCTGACCTTTCCAATCACATTTTGGCTGCATTTTGAGAATTGACCACACTCTTGGTCGAAAACCCTTGGGTGCTCCGAGACTATCCGAAAGGAAAGCTACACTATCCTTTCGGATAGCGAATCGGCGATGGCAAAACGGCTCTTCAACAGAACTCCGCCCTCTAGAATGTTGAATCTAAATACTGCGACAAAGCAACTGTCTCCCCGCGTTCCGCGGAAACACAATTGCAGCTACACTTCTGTCCGGGTTTGTTTCTGGCGCGCCACGATGGAATCAGGCCAGAACTCGCCAAGCTCGACCTGTGCACAGTGCCACGCGCTTCTGCCGGAAGGCCGCACCCGTTTCTGTTCGAACGAATGCCTAGCTCGGTACAAGCGAGAACAAGAACGCGCTCATTACGGCCACCGGCACCACTACTTGTGTACCGGTTGTGGCCATGAATTGCACCTCGGTCGTCAGCGAAAGTAGTGGGGAGGCCGGCAGCTCTTGGTCGCATTCGAGCGGAGAAAGTGACTTCAGAAAAGAAACTGAAGCTACCCTGCACGGCAAATTCACGGGCGCCGAACCGAACGCCATTTCCGCTTCAGGTCAAGATAACTCTGTAATTGCAATGACGCCTTCATTGGTCAGTGAACACGCCGGGGACCGTGCGGGTTCGAGTTGTGTCACGTCTAGTATGGCCATTCATCCTCGTTAGAATGAACCCCGTAAATTGGCCGACTCTTTTGCCCTGTGTCATGATTGTCCAATGGTTGGACGAAGTGACTTTCCCGGCAGCGTTTCTTCCTTTTCCGCTTGACAGCCCATTTAATAGGCGCGTGGGTTTCCGAATCACTGCGACGTGATCGGGGATTTTGTCGAGGTGGAATGAGAAATCCACCAAGGAAGCAAGGACTGTTCCGCTCTTGCCCCGGCCTGCATGCCTGTTCCCAGAATGTATAGCGGCGTCGTTACGTTATCGAGAGCTGATGACGCTCGTTAAATCCATGTGTTCCGACAGCCTCAATTTCGCCCACAATCGCAATGCAGATGTCCAGTGGCATAGGCCATTGCTAGAATCGAAAAGGGATGTCGCGATGTCGGGCTCGGCTAAAGCCACAGGGTTCAATAAAGTAGAAGCACCGCACATACCCAAAACTGTGCGACTGGAGGGCGACGACCCATGTTCTGCAGTAGAAGAGCTGTACATTATGTGCAGCCGCACGCCATGCCCGGGGTGTGGATTAAGACACGACACGAAGCTGACGGATTCTGGGTAGTGAACGGAAGAAGATGCTGGTTTTTGGTTGCAAAGCCTCTACCTGCAGCGTCAACACTTTTGGTGCGTTTCGTGTGGAAACATTTGATGTTTCATACGGCGGCAACATCCGCTACAATTACGTGGAGTGATTCACGGGATGCCCAGGTGTGGGTAAGACGTAAATAAGAAAAAACGGGCGCGTCTGTGACAGCAGATGCGCCCCCGCCGATCGGGTATCCACTAAAGCCTTGGGAGGTCGTAGATGCAACACCGATCGCGTTTCCGGGTTCTGCTTCGAGACAGAACCTTCTTAATCCAACCCCAAATCAAACCAAAAATCAACTTGATTGTGGACAGGAGAGTTGTCCAGGTGTGCCGTGCGGCACAAACAACCAACCGAAGTACTTGCTTTCCTGGACTGATTACCGCCAGCGAACTGGGAGGCGCTTGTGGTCAGCGGAGCACGAATATCGTTTCAAGAACGACTGTCTGCAGCACTCGGCGAAATCGGACTGACGATAAAGACGACGGTGAATCGAAAAATACTAGCTTCAAGGGTCACGGCAACGTCCAAAGGAGGTTCCAATGAATGCCCCGAATCCTGCGCTTGACGCTCAGAGACTTTTCGAGTCCCGATGCTGGTTTAGTCCATTCTTGCGAGAGCGGGCCGAAAGGGCGCTTTTTAGTATCCAAGCACTAACAGCCGCCGGTGATTGCGGCGCAGCGCGCGTATGGCGCGATGCACTTTCGATCGACTTGGAACACGACATCAAGTTTGAGCAGGTTTGTACGCAACCTCGTTGATCCAGGCACTCTCCACCTATGCAATACTGCCGCGCAGGTGACATTGAGAATCTGTGCTCGCTTGCTCGCGAGTCGCGGGAAATCCAGTCGCCACGAAGACGTTACTTAAGACACTCAGCGTCGGTAGGTGCGAAATCCAAACCGGATCGGGACTCCACCACCCATCATCTCTTTTCGCCGATCCACTCAACTAGCTCGGACATCACCTTCGGGCTGCCATCCTTACGCAATTGCTGATACCTGTTCTCAAGCGCCTCCAGGAACAGGCTCAATTCGGAGACTTCTTTTTCAAACGCCAATTTGATGTCAGTCTTTTCGGTCTGGGAACGCTCCAAGACTGCTTCAAACAATCCTTGAGCAAAAATTCCCAACCCCTGAACCATTTTCGGATTGAAGCCACAAAATGGCACTAGTATCCCTCCCTTGTCTCCCTCATCATAACGCTCCCGACGAATATCGAAATCAAATACGCGCCAAAGCCGATTATCAAACAAACCGGCACCGGCCACCACTGTAGTTCCGGCCTCGCGAACGCTGCGTAAAGCCCGAGCCCAACACCGCATGTTCCACTTATGATCAATCCCGGAAGCACGGTGGTTCCAGATGGCGGCCGCGCTAAAAACATCGAGCCAAGCACGAGAGGCAACATTGATAGTTGGGCGGTGTAAAAGGCGAAAAGCGCGCCGATAAAACTGTCACCAGCGTGACCGTGAGAATCGATGACGATGTACGATCTCACGCCCACCACCAGCCATGCAACCCCAAAGATTCTCGCCCAACGTAACGGACGCGCCGCCCCCTTGTCCGTGGCAAACCAGTCAAATGGCTTTACCCCAAGAATAGGCAGGGTGTCCCGAACGAATGTGAACATGGCGGCCACCAAAACAGAATCAACCGTGGATAACATAATCGCGATGATGCCGATCAAGAAGAACCCAGCGGCCCAATGATCAAGCCTGTTTCCTGTCAACATGAGTTGATGGGGCAAATCCGCCAGCACGTTGCCTGAATTGGCAAGAACCGGAAAACTGTTGACTGCAGCCGCCCCCATCATCAAGAACATGATCCATGTAAACGGAGACTCCAAAGCGTAAAGGGCCAGACCCTTTCGAGCTGATTCGAGTTCTTCATGTTGGTCTCCGCGCAATGCAAGGAGCCGTTGCCAATTGGTCATGTCTACAAACTGAAAGCCAACGGGAAGAAGAATCATCGCCCAAACCCCAACCGACCCAAAGCCGGTCGCGTTCAATAGCGGGCGCGGCGAACTACGCGGCATGAGAAACACCGATGCAGCGATGACCCCCGAAAATGCAATGAAGATTAGAATGTTTGAGGCAATCGTGGTGAAGCGGTCAAAGCTGTTCAGTGCATCCGCTCGTACTAGAATCTTGCCACGGCGGGCGAACACGATTGCAACGCAATAGACCAGAGCAATGAGAGCGGACCAACGCGTGAGCAGGCTGGTGCCCGCCTGCACGTGAACAAGGCGCAGGAACAGAACCGCCAACAAGGCCAACGTGCCGATGTACCCGAAAACGAGTTGAAGTTGATCTGTACGCATTGAACTCGCCTGTCCACCGATGCCGATATAGATGGAAACGAATCCCACCATGACGGCCATGACGACATATGTTGTAACATGTTCATGTACGGCGACAGAGACCGCCTGCGACCCCCACGTGATCTCGCCGAGCGCGATCCCCAGCAATCCAATAATTGTCATGCTAGAAGTCACGAGTTGCACACTCTTGGACTTGTAAACGCGGCCGAGGTAACTGTGAAGGCTCGCATCAGTTCCAAACAAGCCACGTATCCGAGGGAGAAGAAGAGAGAACAAAAGGATGCCGAGCCCCCAAAACATGGAGTTCACAAATGGTACGAAAGCTGTTCCTGAGACGGCCCACGCAAGAAACGGATATGCCGTCGCCACTTGCCAACTGCTCGAAACTGAAGAATTAGCGAACGGAGTAGTAGATACCCGACGAAACGCCATAAAAAAATCTGCTGGCGACTTTACTGAGTTTCGTGGGATAGTCGCGGACGACAGCACGTAAACGAGCAAAGGAATAAACAGCAGCACAATTAGCGGCATTCAGGATGTCCTCAATTGTTTTTTCCAAGGAAGGATCAGGTGCGGCTTCAGGAGGTCGACTTCACCCTTCGACAGCGCTGCGGAAAGAAAGTCACGCTTGCCCTCCCATGAGTCGACAAAACCGACCATAAGATCGTTGCGTTTCAATTTGTAGAGCCAGACGTTTTTGAGGCGTACGCAATGCGGATTGCCAGCATCTGCCAGTCGTCCTTCCCATGTGTCGTAACGCAGGAGTCGAGCCAGTTCATCGTAGTCCGAATCTTCAACTTCCATAATCTTCACCCGCGCTTTTACACGGCGAAGATTGTTGCTTCCGCCTCCCTTGGCACTTGCCACACTGCGAAGAAAACTGTTTCTCGCTCTAGGAAACCCTTCAGACTTTGTAGTAAGGATGTTGACGGTGCCAAAGTCCTTTAAGAAGAGGTAATCCCAGTGGAACTTGCGTGCGACTTGTTCCGCCGCTCGCAAGTCAGCAGTGAAAGCGTAGACATTCTTGAATGACCCGGAATTCTGTTCTTCCCACAAGGCGATTTCTTTGGGCGGAACATTCGGTGGAAAATGTTGAAGGGTTTCGATTTCGCGGAGCAGCATGTCCAGTTGTATCGGCGATATTGCATCAGGGGCCAATGCCGCCCACTCGGTCCACGACTTGGCAGGCGTGCTCCCTGCGCGAACAATGGCCTGAGATCGGGTGTCGCCTTCAAGGTATCGCTGAACAGCTTCGATGCAATGGGGCGGTGTGCGATCTAGGGCTGAACCTCCCGCGGGAATGTTTTCCGTGGCCCTCAGTTGGCGGAGGCCACCGCAAATCAGAGCATTGAGAGCAGGCTCCAGCCCTCCGACCACGCGTGCGGTTTCCCAAAAGTCTCCGCCGCTTCGTCTTGCATATTCGCTCGCCTGAGCGCAGGTAAGGAACGCGAGAAGGCGGTGCCATACCAAGCTCTGAAAAACACCGATCAGCATGGGCGTATGCACGGGATTCAATATCGCACCGCCGGCTTCGATGAGGCGATATGCCGAATCGCTGACTTGGAGAAGGCGAGCCACTTCCCTAGATGATTTCGAACGCCTCGCGCGGAGTTGACGCAAAACCCTCCCAAACACGATTGCAAGAGGATTGGACTGGACGTTCATAAAACCTCTATTGTGAGGTCTGGCGGTTAGCAACGTCAACACGTAAGTGTGTTTCTCATAAAAACATTTGTATGCTTGATATTGCGACAATATCGACTACAATTATCGTGTGGACAGATTCAGGGGTGGTGACGGGTAGGAAGCTAATGAGAAAAATGGGGCGCATCCGCTATGAGAGAGCGGGCGCGCCCCTACCCGCCGGGTATCCACTCACAACCCACGACTAAAGCCCATGGAGGTTGCAAATGGAATACCGGCCGCTTTTCCTGGAGTCTGTCTCGAAACAGACCCTCTCTAATCTAACCACAACTAATGCGGAAAATGAACCCCCTCTTGGGGAGGGTCGTCCAGAGAGGGTTGCGTCACACACAAGACGCATCGTGGAAGAGAAAACTGGGCCGGTGCCTGGGGTGGCGCCTGATGACGAACTGTGTCCCGGCGACAACGATCTTCTAACGCCCGAATCGTTAGACCGGCTTGTGACCTCGACGGAGTTGCGGTGCACTTCCTGCCGGGAGCTCCGCCATATTTCTAGGATAACCCTAGGCTATTCAGGCTGGATCTGCGCACACTGCGTGCGCGTCCACCAGGACGAACTCGGGTTACCGCCGGGCGCAGGTGACCCGGGGCCATACACACCGGAATCGTGAACCAACTGCTCAGTCGTCGATCCAGATTGATTTGCTTCCGAGGAGGAATTCATGCCACGTGTCTTGTTCGAATCATTGCCCCCTTCGCCTTCAATCAAAAAGCCACGACTTCTGGTGTGCACTCCACAAAACGCGAGCCCAGTGTTGGGGTCGCTGAGGCAGTCTCCCTCGTATACATCCGAACTCATCCCGCTTTCGCATTACGTCCCTTCCCGAGTGCGATTTCTTCTGGCCCTCTCCGACATCGTCCTCCTTGACGTCACCACGAGTAGCCGCGACATATTGAAAAACATTCGAGAGCTGGCCGCCGTCATCGGCATTTGCAACCCGCGCCCTCGGGTCCTCTGCTTTTCCACCGCCCATCGCAATCCTGAGTTCGTTCTGAAAATCCAAAAGTGTGGTGCTTGCTACGCAAGAATCGGTAACTCTGAAATGCTCCGGGAGGCGATCGATCTGCTGCTTGCCGAGATGCGCGAATTGGAGTGCAATGGCCCTCACTTCGAGATCATTCACTGCTTCTCCAACGGAATCTGTGCGCCGGGCGAAGAGATTTCGGGCGTGCTCCATGAACATCGCGGCGAGTACGTCCAGTTGCCGCTGGGGCTCGCCGAAAGGCTGGTCTTTGACTTACTCGCCCAAAGACGATTGGCAGTTGATTCATTACAGATTGTCTCAGGGCTGGCTGATTGGTTCTATAAAGAACATGCGGCCAACAGCCGCCATAAGCAAGGGAAAAAGATTCGACGACCGACCGTCAAGGTTTTGATACAGAGGATTCGCGATGCGATGGCGCGCACTTTCGGCAGGGCACGCTTGCCATTCGATCCTTATCAGGTCCTTCGATCATGCCCAGCCGAAGGCACAAATCGCGTTTTGTACAAACTACACGCCAACGTTAGCTGGCGACACATTCGCTGATCACGGGGGAGGCTCTGACGAAACCAGGAGATCTGAACCCGATTGTGTAAAGGCGGAAGCGTGTAAGTTTTGACCTTCCAGCAAAGAGTATCGCGCTCTGCCAAGTCAGTTGCTAGGGGACCGTAACTCTTGATCTTCCGCGTATCCTGAATCCCATGGCCTTGTGTTCGTGGCTACCACCTGGCCTGGGATGGGCCACCGTCGAGAACATTACTCGCGCATAATGTAATTGCTAGGAGGGTTCAGTGCCCCCGTTTGAACCTTCGCCCCCAAATACCACTGGAATATGCCTGCAGCGTCGAGGCTCAAGGCAGGATCGAACTCCCAGAGGCCCAGCATTTGATTCTGGAGCATTGTCCTTTCTGCAACGATCGGCTTCAGGCGTTTTACCGGCTGCCGAGGTTATGGCGGAGCACAGGTCATTTGCCGTACCCCAAGCATCTGCAGCGGGTATTTGACGAAGCGCGATCTGGCTTCCGCGCCGACAGAGTCATCGAGCACGGAAAATCTCTGAAAACCCACGCCTTGATGGTGCCCGACTGGGATTGTCTTGATATTTAGGCCCATCTGGACGCCTTTTAACAAAATGTCAAGGTTTCAATAATGGAAATATGATCGCATCACTAGCACAGAAGTACTATAACCGTGTGGCCTACACATCAAACTCCTTAGAATCAATGAGATCTGGACATGCATTGTACGGTTCGACGACTCTCCTCATTCCCCTATCCATCGACCTGCAGGAGCTCCAATGATTACCTTTGTTCTCGCCACTCTCGTGGGCATCTTGTTGGCGATATTGGTCAGCAAGCAGCATCGCATTCACGAACTTGAGAATTCGGATTATCGAAAAGACGATCGGATTTTCGGGCTAGAGGGTGAAAATCGTTGGTTAGGAGATTCGGTAGAACGACTCACGGCGGAGAACCTGAACCAAAAGAAAAATCATGCCGGTACCGAAGCAATCCTCAAGGCGACCATCAACACGGTGACTGCGCACTATGTGAAGCTCCGAACGTACGTTCGTAATGTAGAAGTTCGAATGCACGACGCGCGAGCAAAGAAGGTCGAGTATGAAACCCGCAGCACCGATCTGCTGGCAGCGAACCAGAGGCTTGAGGAACAGGTCAAGATTCTGTTCCGCCTCGCACGCAGCCTCGCGCAGGAAAAGGCGACCCGCAAAGTTGGGGAGAGTTTGCTCGAATTGTTGAGGAAAGTCTGGCCGCAGCCAGCGTAACGAACGTTAAAGGACGTTATCAGGCCGGGGCACAATTTAGGTTCGTGAACGCTCACAAATAGCGACGCACCCGTCTGCAGTAGTTTGCATATTCCGCGCCGTAGTGTTTCTTTAGATATTTTTCTTCGCCGCAATATTTGGCGGTGGAACAGCCACGTGGCGGCACCTATGTAAACCAACAATATCCAGTTCGGGAATATCAGGAATTGGCCTAGTAGCACGGCGGCGAAAGCGACATAAATCGGATTGCGGCTCACGGTGAATATGCCAGACGTTACAAGCCGGTCAGGGGTGCCGGTATCGATACCGACACGGAAACTCCGTCCGAACGAAATGAGGCTCCAGAGTAATAATCCAAGACCACTCGTGCAGAAGGCCACTCCGATCCAGGGGAAGAAATCCGACCGGAAGAATTCTTGGCGGCTTACGGCGGGCAGAGAGAATGCTTCTGCGAAAATGATATAGAAATAAAACAAGGCTAAAGGTGGGATCAGAAAGTCTTTCTTATCGGTGTCCCCGAATTTCACCGCCTTTATTCCTTGCGACTTCATCAGCAAAACACGTGTCAAGACCATTCCGATTACCAAAACCAGTGTCAGCGCTGCGAAATAATGCGGCATAGTACCAACTTCGACTCAGCGTCCTGTCATCTTCAATGCAGCTTCGGGAAGCCGGGCTCCTTCCAGTTTCAGCTTGGAGGAAGCTTCGTCAATTTGCATGAGATCACTCTCCGTCATCGCGATATTTACCGCGCCGAGATTCTCTTCCAGCCGATGAAGTTTAGTGGTTCCGGGGATCGGCACGATCCACGGCTTCTGCGCCAGAAGCCAACCGAGCGCGACCTGCGCGGGCGTCGCCCCTTTGCGCTCGGCGACGGCCTTGACCAACTCGACCAACCCCATATTGGCCTTGCGCGCCCCGGGCGAAAACCGAGGCACGAGGTTTCGAAAGTCGGTGGGATCGAACTTCGTATTCTCGTCAATCTTGCCAGTGAGGAACCCCGCGCCGAGTGGGCTAAATGGTACGAATCCAATACCCTGCCCGATTTTCCATAATTAAAGTTATACGATAATGCTCCTGCGGAAGGTAAACATGCCCACTTCGAAGAGCGAAGCCGGATCACGGATTCACAGAGTCCGAGTCGGATACGGTCTTGACGTGGATCGTTTCAATCTCGACCTGAATGCCCAGCAAATGCTCGAGAGAAACAAGATCCTTTCCGGAAGGTGCATTACCGTCCTTGCGCCGGATAAATATCCGATAAGGCGATCCTTGATCAGCAGTAGATATCCCGAATGGGGTTTTGCTTAGCTTGGTTACAAGTTCCTCGCGACGCTCTGGCTTTGTGGGCAACAACTTTACGTCACCAGTTTTTATCGTCCACCCAGCACTCGATCGGACAACCTCAATAGGGTGAAGGGAAAAATCTTTCGCGAATCGAGTGACCTCGGCTCTCAACCGTGCTGAGTTCCCGTCTCTACAAGAACAAACCAACAATCTAAATGTCTCGAATTCCGGAGCTTTCAGAGGTGCACACAGCGCCCGGGACGACGATATGTGACAACCTCCAGCTTGTTCTGAGGGTTTTTCGCTCTGCAAGAAAGCAAAGAGCTTCGAGGCGCCATCAGGTTGATCGCGACCCGGTGCGCACGCGGCCTGGCCAAGCGATTGGCTCCGCGAAATTACAGCAAAAAGTAAAAGAGCCGTTACGGTCCGCACGCTACAGTTCCCGACGAAAGGCAGTAGGCATCCACCCGCGCAAGCGACCCAACCCCAATTGTAAGCTGTTTTGAGAATTGATTTAGGCGTTGAACTATCTGGGAGCGGGTCAGAGATGGCTCTTTGCTCATAAGCAGAGCTACAGCTCCGGCTACAAACGGCGTCGCAGCCGACGTGCCGGAAAAATATGCATACTGGTTTCCCGGTATCGTTGTTGCCATTGTTGTGCCGGGTGCTAAAACCGTCGGCTTCGGCAAGTATTTCGAAGACCAATCGGTCTGGTTGTCGCAGCTCGTGTAACTCTTAATCTCATCGCAAGGCGAGCTGGCCGCTACCGCGATCACACCCATCTTTCCAGCCGCCAGGCTAGCTGGAAAATCCATCGTGAGCGATTGGTTCTTGTCTTTGCGCTCACGGTTGCCAGCTGCGAAGATGAGGATTCGTCGCTGATTCGTGCCATTGAGAGAACGATCTATCGCATGAATGACATCGGTGGACGCATTCGGCATACCCCAGCTAGAACTGATGATATCAGCATCGAACGCACTTGCCTTATCAATTGCGTCAGACAGGGCGGCAGTATTGTCGACCCATTGAGGCTGACCATTTACGGCGACAGAATAATTTGCGGCTTTTATAGCGATTAACGTCGCTTCGGGGGCAACGCCAACAGTTCCGCCATCAGTCGATCGAGCCGCAACTATGCCCGCACAAGCTGTGCCATGATACGCATTAGGTTGTAGGCTATACGGCTGCTGCTTTGATACGCCTGCCGGGGTGGGAACAGTCGTGTCCCAAAAATCCGATATTCCGTCCTTGAGGTCCTCATGATTCAAATCTACCCCGTCGTCGACAATTGCAACTTTGACACCTGCTCCCTTAGTTCCAAAACTATTCCAAACATGAACGATACCGAAATCGATCGGCGTCGTGGCGAGCGTCCACTGATTCGCCAAGAGAGATGTGCTGACCGCCCCAGAGGCAGAAGGAGTGGCCAAGGGTTTTATTGGCGCCGCAGCGGAGCGGTGGATATAGTAAAAGTTTGGTTCTGCGTACAATACCTCCGGAACGTTTTTCGCCATGTTGTTTGTGGCTAACACGACGCTTTCGGCTTGCGGCATAGCCACAATGTACCGCCCAGGAACCGGCGTCGAATCCGCCCTCTGCGCCCCGTAGATTTTCAGCCGCTGCCGAGCGGCATCATCTGGTATGCCCTCCTTGAATTGCACTATCAATTCCGGAAACAAAGCAATGTCAATATTACTTGAACCAGTACCATACACTCTCACTTGTTGCGTCTGGTTAGTTTGAGTGAACACTTCTGTTCCGGAAGGCATAGCACCTTTTGAGACAGGCCTCTTGGCGATAGCCAGCAGACCAGCGGAACTGGAATGAGCGCGAATGGTATCAAACGCTCTTGAAAAAAGTGGATTATCAGCTATCGCTTCAGATTCTTTAACTACGCGAACGGCAACAATATTTTGGAGTTCCGTTAGGTGGATCTTCTTCCCAGCGATAGTAAGATCAAGGGTTGTTTGGCCATGGCCGACCATGATGGTCAAGAACGGAACAAATAATACGAGTCTCCAATGCCTGCTCATATCGTATGCCATTCGAAATACCCAAGCCTTCCTGGGTTGTCACTACGTCTCGATTTCCTCTCTGCTCGCGTATTGGACGCTTTCACAGTCCGAAGGTTTACTGAGAGGATGATCCCTTCGTTCCCTTACCGCCATTGCTGTTTTTGCTGCTGGTAGAGTCGCCATTCTGATTTGTAGTCTTCGTCTTCGGGGCTGAGGTCCCCGGCACTCGGAAAGAAATAGCCAGCCCGAATCCAGGTTTATAATTTTGCTGGACTGGCAGGCTGCCCGTGAAAGACGCAGGAAGTTGATCGCCCACCTTATAGCCGCCGGTTAAAGTCTGACTCTGGCCGATGTACAGTCCCGGAGTGAGGAAAACCCGGTTGTGAAAGAAGCTTGATGTGAGGCCAAGGAAATATTCGGCCGAAACACCACTATTATTTGAAGACGCCATGACTCCGAGCGTCGCCCAAATCGCATTATCTTCACGATATTGATACAGCCGGCCGTGGGCCATGATCATAGGGGACATACGAAATGAGCTGTTCGTACTATACTCAATTGTCGTTCCCGAGCTCTGTCCTTGCGCCTGCACCTTCTGATATTGCCGATTTTGCGATCCCACGACGGCAGCCACTCCAGCAGAGACTACAATTCGAGGAGCGCCGAAAGTATAAGTACCCGAATAGGTCATTCCGGCAGAACTTGGAGCACTCGTGCCGCCGGATGGATTGTTATTCTTTGCAGTTTGGCTGTTCGCGGTATTGTTGTTCCTATTTTGGGAGGCGCTGTCATCATTTTGACCGTCGGGATTGGAGCCCCCCACCTCGCGTAACGACGCAGTGATGAGGTGAGGCGTCAGCGATGATGAAACGCTATTGCGATCAGCCATTGCAAAGCCAACACTGGTCGCGCTGGGAATAAGGTCAGAAGCGCTGGATTGAGTCTGAGGCGTGTCTTGGTTGTTCGGGGATCCGGGTTGATTGCCGTTATTTGGAGTTGGTTTGCCTGTGCCATTTCCCTGGCCTGTCCCCTTGGCCGTCTGCGAACATTTTCCGTAGAGATCAGCATTCAAGGCAGCGCTGGCTGCGAGGACGGCCGCAGAATTCGTAGCGGGAGGGGAGGATTTGACCGACCAGGTCACTACGGTCGGATCAAAAACCTGTATATCCGTCTCTTCCACGAAGGACGTAGTATCCCCGAGAATGTTATCGATCCAGGATCCAGCGGCCACAGCCTTGCTCACTAAGTCAGCCGCCGCACCGGAAATACACGCTTGTGAGGCCAAAGAATCATTATCAGCTTGCAGCACCGCAAGCTGCAACTTGGTAAGTGGACCATTGGCATACGGACCGCTTTTTGCCTTTTGAATGGGCTTGGTCAGCATGGACTGCAGCTTGCTTATCCGTCCGTTTACTGTCACTGTCTTGTCGTTCACGTCATTATTCAGACTCGACAGGCTTTTACTGAGTTTCATTGTGTCGGCAAGTCTTTCGTCGCACGTCTTGTCAGATTGTAAGAGCTTTTTTCTGGTCGCCGAGAAGCAGACTCGAAAGTCCGCATACTTGCTGTCAATGGCGTCTAGGTTGGTTGTAATCCCATCAAGACACTCTTGCATCACATCGGCGACTCCCACAAAGTCGGGGGGCGGGGGATTGAGTGGTGCTATCTGTCCTTGCGGCTGTGCTCCTTGCTGCGACCCGCTTACGGTACTGCTCGCCGCTTTACCTGCGCCAAGACCAGGAACGAGAACGCCTAGAAAAGTGGATAAGTCATCATTCGTGATAGGGGTCTTCGCAACCGAGAAGTCACTCGATGCCAGAAAGGGATTCTTATTGCAGACAATGAATGGCACCACGACGCCCTCTTTCTTGTAGAGGGATTTCGACTTGACCGGAGGATTTACGATCTGGCTCTGGTCGATCGAATTACAAAACGCTTCGTTCCCGTTGTCAGTGAACTTCCGTGTCATCGCGTTGAAAGCCGCGAACATCTTGTTGGGAACAGAGCAAGAGGCGATGACCTGGTCGTCGCTGTCGAGAGTCGGACATCTGTCGGATGAAGGAGCTGAGGTTGCGCCTGCAGGCGTACCGGAAGGTGCCGGGGTTGCGGCTGTAGGCGTGTTGTAAGGTGCTGGGGTTGCGGCTGCAGACGTATTGGAAGGTGCTGAAGTTTTACTTGCGGGTGTACTGGAAAGCGCTGAGGCCAAACTTTTGCGGACGCAAATTCCGCTGACAGAAACAACATCAATAGGAACTACCGCTGGCACTTTGTTGGTATCTTTTGGGAGGACCTTGATATAAATCGTTTGTTTTGCTGCTCCTTGTTGGGTAAGAGTGACGTTCAGATAAAGATCTTGAGTTAGTAATTCATTTGGGTTGTCGTTCCCGGGATCCACCGTCACAAGTGGATTCGCTTGTGCGGCGCCCTGTACGGTAGTCCCGGGCGGAAAGATGCCATGAAGATGAATGCCCTGCTTCCCGTGTTCGTCTGCATCAAGAAACAGCGGCTCAAATGAATCCACGCATAAGGCATTACTATCGGGGCATGGTGCCGTTGTTATTGCGTTTGGGTCGGCACCCTTCCGCGGTTCGGTTGAACCCGCGTTCGCCGGATGGCCTCCGACTTGGGCCAGCGGGTTCATAACTCGTGCTGGTGCGCTTTGGCCAAACATAGATAAGAACAGCAAGCACGAAGTAGCGAGAATCTTCTTCCTAGCCTCTTGTGCCATGCAATGCGTGAGTCTCATTAGAATCTCTCCCTTCCCATCGAGCCGGACAAACGACCATGAGCTTGAACGAAGTTGTCTGCATATCCTGATGACGCTAATCAAAAGCCTCATTCAGAAAACAGGCGTACCCATCGAGGCTTTTCCTCGTGAGTTTTGGCCAAAACACCTAGCCGCATTTATGCGACCTGTTGGCGTTCAAACACACTTCAATCTTGGGGAAAATCGGCGAGTAGAACCCCCTCAGGTGAGAAGCTTTAGGTAAGCTGCTCTTTCTGTTCGCCGAAATTAGCGTAGACGATAGCACTTCCGGTCTACGAAAGTCAAGAATCGCTCAATAAGTCCCAAAGAAACTCGCGGATTTCTCCGGGTTATAGCCGCTTCGGTCATTTAGTTTAGTTGTGCTGGGCTCGACGTGACCTGCTGCCCGCTGCACATCCTCAAGCGGGCAGCCATTATTAAGCGCAGTCGTAATGAAAGTCGCACGCATCGAACGCACCGAATAACCGCGCGTGATGCCGACGGCCCTGGCGTGTTTGCGCGGCACCCGGTCGATGGCGTCCGGGTCCATGTAGCGCCGCGGCTCCTGGCCTTTTTTAACGGGCGGAACAGCGGTCCGTCGATATCGTCGGCTTGGCCCGCTGCTTCCAGGTAGGCGCGGATGCGCTGTGCGGCCGTGGGATGGATGGCGAGGGCATCGCGTACTCCGCCTTTGCGCATCACCCAAAGCGAATCAAAACCGCGATTCTGATGAAGGTCTTCCACCGAGAGCGCGGCGATTTCCGCGTGGGTAGTACAATGATGCTCGGACTCACGTGCTATTTCCCCAAAGGGACGGAACAACACCGGAAGTTGGAGGACAAAATGCATTGGCATCCTAGCCCGTTGAGAAACTTCTTTTCCTACCGAATTGCATGGCATATGGATCGGTGTCAAGGACTGGCGAAGGCGGTAAAGAGTGCATTCCGCGACGGACTAGCTGAACTTCGGTTTGAGAACCAAGGGTGTAAAGCCGCGAGCACAGAGGCTAGCCAGAGGTTGCGGACGGGGACTGTCCAGGAAAAGAGTGTAGCTGGCAGGGTCCTCAACATTGCTAAGATCACCAAGGGATGTGACTTGTCTTAGTTACGAAATCGTTAATTAATCCCCATTTGTTAGCCTGCGATGGTATCTACCGGGGTAGATGTGCCCATCGAAAAGCGCGAAGTCGTCGGGTGAAAGCACCGTCGAAGAAAATTGAAAACTATCGAAAGCTCCGGCGGCATATCGTGCGCAAACTCAAATCACATCGGTCGTGACGAAGCCCCCCCATGCGGCCATGACCTCCCAATCAAGCCGCGTCAGCACCTTAGTCAGTCTCGCGGAAGCCCAGGGCGTGCGTTTTCTGGTGAGCAATGAGAGAAGAGACTCGAGCATTACCGCACCGACGACCGTCTCGCTTAACGAGATAATCTTGCCTAGATGCGAAAGAGTAAAGCTGGGGGTCAGGCGTCAATGATGGTATAATTGCTGACTCGGACGCGCGGATGCAAGAATGTGATGCCGAGACTGAGGTCAAAGCGGCTCTGCGGGAGCACGTTAGATGGCGACAGATCGGACGCGTGAATTAACTCGGCAGAGAATTAGAAACAGCACCAGCCGCAATGGCTCGGATCTTTAGAACAGATGCGTTGTAGCCCAGTTCCTGAAGGCGTTCGTATGCATTCTTGAGATTTATCCTACTGAAGAAAGGCAACACGAGGTCGCCCAAAGACTGGCTGACGACACCTAAAATAACTTCATACTCTCCAGATGTCGGCAGTGCGGTGACGGGACGGTACGCCGCTGGCAATTCGTCGTTGACCTTACTTCGAAACTCGGCGTCTCTTCTAAAGAGAATACTCGAAACAACGGCTTGGGCGAACAAATGACTGAGCGGCGCACTTGAGCCGGTATATCGCTTAACATGAATGATTTTCTTTTCGTGCGTAAACAGGTCACAAAATTCGACCTTGTCGCGTCCGCCCATGTAAATAAATTTTTCATCCATGACCGCATATACCATTGGATTCTCGCGCCCAACCCGCGCATTATATTCAGTCTCTGAGCCATCGTGGTAATCCGGCAAATGGAGCGAAGAGCGTGGTATCGATGCTACGGCATCATTCACGTGCGTCAGGAACTGGTGGCCAACTTTGTACCAATTGCCATTCGTTAAGAGATATGTGTCTGTCCCCTGGTCAACTTCACAATACAAGCATCGGTAGACGGGCCAGCTGTCGACGACATGTTCGCCTTCGTGAGACACGGCCACAACGCGTCTGGTCTTAAGATCTTCGATCGTCAGCGCTCTGATATCACCAAACTTCTCTTTAAACCTATTGAGGTGAACATCCGAGTCTACTTCGGCAGACCGAGCAGTCCCATATTTGAAGCCCGAGACCGCCGACCAATCAATGAGTTGAGGAATTGTGAGCCACAATCGATTCGGCTCAGTCTGCTTGATCCTTTCAAGAAGCACTGAGTCGAGGTCGTTCCGCTTATTGGTATCGCGCACTTCTTTGATCTGGTCCAACCAGGGAAACGCTCGTCGATAAGCGTCGCTTTGCCATTGAGCAAGTAACCTCGCAAGCAGAGCTTGCAAATCTGCGAGATGGATGCCAATCGATATCTGGAGCGCATCCTTGCCGGTCAAACGTTTACCTAAAGCTGGATCGGAAGGCGGTCCCGTAACGGCGCGCAGCAGATCCTGTTCCAGATCGAGACCGAATTCACTGATACTCGCTTCTCGGCTGGCCTGGATTTGGCTATGCTGTCCAATGGCTGTGGTTCGCCAAAATTACATCCGGCCCCTCGATGGTGCTCGTGCCCCACACTGCACACCTGAACTCCTGAACTCAATTGCGCCTTTTCTTGCAGATTTTCGTCGGAGTCGCGAGTTAGTGAGCCCGGTGGAATCCTGAAGCACTCTCGGCCACATTTTCACATGCAGGACTTTTGGTCAGTGATCACGTCACAAGGATAAGGAAGAAGGTCTGAGCGAACAGGAGCTATGCCGCCCGTTCGTAGCGATGATGCAAGCCGCCGACTCGTGGCAGTGAGATCACCGTGCCCGAACGGTTTGCACGAGTTCTGCGGTTGGGAGTTCCCTTCCCCAATGCCAGGTGTGTTCGGTCGTCGTGGTAATACCGGATGTACTCGCGGAGCAGTCGCCTTAGATGAGATTCATTTATCGGGATCACTTGATCGAGCAATTCGCGACGGCAGCTGCCAACCCAGCGTTCGGCCACGCCGTTCTGCCAGGGGCAACGCACCATCGTACGCACCGGCGTCATGTTCATTGAGCGAATGATTGCCGGCACTTCGAGGCCGTATTTCGAGTCGTGGTCCAGGATAAGAAACTTCGTCGCAGGTTGATAAGGAAATGCCTCGCGCAATTGCTGGACGATCCAAGCGCTCGTGGGATGGGAGGTAACGTTAAAGTGGAGAATACGTCGCCGATCATGGCCGATGATGAAGAACCCATAGAGCACACCAAAAGTGATGGTTGGCACCGCAAAGAAGTCCATAGCGGCGATTGCTTCTCGGTGATTGCGCAGAAAGGTAAGCCAGCGCTGCACAGAATCCGGATCTCGGGGAGCCCGCCGCATCCAGCGCGAGATACTGCGCTCAGAAATCTCAAACCCGAGCATGACCAGTTCCCCGTGAATGCGCGGCGCTCGCCAAGTGGGATTTTCGGCCGTTAGCTTGAAGATGAGCTCGCGGATTTGCGGGGTCACAGGCTTTCTACCCACTGACTTGCGCGCTCGAGAGATGAGCCGCCAATAGAGACGAAAGCCGGCACGGTGCCAGCGTACCACGGTCTCAGGTTGGACAATGATCAGGGCATTCTTCCACGACTTGCACAAGCGGCAAAGCAAAACCCAGAATAATTTGTCCATGCTGGCAAGCGTGGGACGGCGGTGTTTTCGCTTGAACACTGCCAACTGCTGGCGCAGTGCGAGATTTTCGAGCAGCAAGATCTGTCGAGAGCGGACCAGCCTGACGAAGACACCAAACCAGAGGCGCATGAAGCCGAACATGAGTGAAATTCATAGCAGAAATCGCCGGTTGAGGAAATCTCGCAAGCTGTTGATTTCAGAGCCGCACAGAATTTTGTCTAACGACAGGCATGACTCTTTCGACGATTTGACTTCGTTCTGTGCGGCGGTACGATGAAAACATGCTACGCCAACGACTCTCCAAGCGGACATCGCCTTCTCGCGGGCATACCTCGAAATCCGCAGCGAACATGTTCCGTTGGTTGATGGGAGGCTGAACATCATCTCTCTCGGTTGGACGAAGGGACGAGGAATGCTTTGTGATCCTGATTTTCAAGATGTTGAGTGAGACCTTTTTCTGTCCAAGTCGAAAAAATACCCTACCGTTGCAATTCAAATACAACCCCCACATTGTGAGCTCCACCAAGGTAGGTTGTGGAGCACTCCAAGAAAGTTGTCGGCGTTTCGTTCGTAACGGACAACCAGCCTCCTGAAGTTCTGTAGCCAAGCAAACAGCCGCTCAATTTAAGTGGGCGGTTTAGGTCTCACCGAAGGGGTGAATGTCATCCACATTCAGCCGAAATTCACTTTCTGTGTCACTCACCGCAAGTGGAAGGTGATGCAGCTTTTCCGGAACCAATGAAGCAAGCTTCCGCGCATAGCGGCGAATGAGCCGATAGGCAGCAGAATTAGGGATGCTAGAAAACTCAACCCGATCGACGGCAAGATCAATAACAAGTTTGCGAAATTCGGTCAAGATCGCCCAAGTTGCTTTGTCTCGTTCCCGCCCTTTCGACGTGGCAACCTGCCAGATAAATAGTGAAGTGCCTGGACCTTCAATTGGAACGGCGAGCAGGTATGCGAGTGGAATCGCTCTGGTGTTCTCGGCAATTAGACATATTGCCCCTTTGATTCTCACCATTAGCCATAAGACGTAAACTGGTGGAACCGTGAAGTTTGGTTGCTTCGACGCAAGATCTCGAACAAACGGGAAGTCCGCAATTTCGAGCGGTCGCACGTGGATGTGAGAAGCGGTTGTCATGTGCACGATATAAGCCGATTCGCATTGGCTCATCATTACTGTAATCACTCACTACGTGCTGTCAAGAAGAACATCGCACCAAGGTTCCCACAAGAACTGGCCGACAACGTTTGTAATCCGGCTATAGTTTTGCGTATGTAATCACTGCGGCTGCCGCCTCGAATATGGAAATCCGATGTTGTTCTCGTTGCCACGACTTCCGCTTCTCAGGCAATCGCCATCCGAGTTCGGGCAAAACGTTAACGACCGCTTGCGCGATTTCGTATTTGGTGCTGGCATTAAGTTGGCGGAAGTATTGGCGCAGCGTTGTCAAATTCAACCGGACAAAGGAAACTTTGTGGCGACTGATTTGCCGCCTGAGGGAGTTAACGATCACCTTTCTTTTCACGGCCGCGCTCGAGGAACCGACCGTAAGCAGGACCGCCGCGGACGGGCTGTATATTCTCAGGATTCTGCCAAGCTGGTGACCCAGACACTCCTCCGACTGAGTACGATCGCACAATCGCACGCCACAGTCGAGTGCAATCGAATCTTCGATGACGACAAAACCAAAACCGCCAGCGTGCACGCTGATACCGAGATAACGCGCACCTTCAAGCGGTGCCAGCGGCTTAAGATCGGGATACATTCTTGCGTTGCTGATGGTTAATGTGCTTTACCTCGCGTGCTTTCATCGGCCTCTCGCAGTGGTTGGCGGACCCGACTGAGTCTTTTCGCCAATGAGAGGCCGATGAAAAGAACGCGAAGACGGCGTGATTTTGTCGATAGCTCCCGGGATGTGGCCGGTGTTCGCTCCGGTTCCAACTTCACCTTCGACGGACTTAAGAAGAATGGGCCACCGTTGCCGTTGGATAGTTACTTCCGAGCAACATCGCTTCGTTCCTTCAACCACTCCAGTTTTCGAAGCAGGGCGGGTGCTGGCCGGCCAGCTTTCTGCCCAATCTGGTGCAGGAGCTTGTTCTCGAATTCCAGAAGCTCCTTTTCGATGCTACCGTCTATCGCGCCGCATAATCCTGCAAACAATTCAGAGACCGGCACTCGAAAGATTGCCTGGTACCGAAAGGCCATGATGAGTGACGGGATCGACTCGAAAAGCTTATGTTTCGATACCGCGTCTTGGCTTGAATAGCCCAAGAGCCACGCGACCTCCCGTTGACTGAGGCCAGCCCGCCTTCTGTGCGCACGTAGGTAGTTCACCAGTGGATTTTTCATCATGAGTCTATTTGTGCATGCGACCTTTTCTTTAGCCTAGCAATGTCACCGCACTTGACCAGGAGCCGTTATTCGCTTGCCAAAGTAGTCTTTGCCTGGTGGGAACTGCAGACGCATGCCCGAAAGCTCGATCATAGACCGGCAAAATCGCCTCTGGAGTGTTTTCGGGTGGGGACAACGAGTGGATAGTCAGGGCATTTCCTGGGAAGAAGCGCGTGAATCGAATGAAGCGAATGGGCAGCGTGAAACGGGACCTTTCGAGAAATAGAAGAAGGTCCTACAATTCCTCTCCGTATGAGCCAATCTTTTCGCGATGATCGAGATCATGCTGGCATATCGGCAGAGCGCAACACCGCCGTCAACACCGGCGAGCGCGGCCAGGGCAAAATAGCGGATGACCGCACAGATTCTGTATCTGGAGAAAATCGGGACTCCACCGAAGAGCTATTGGAGGCCGCCGTGCGGCGGCTCTATCCTCAGTTAGACGAGAGGGAATGCCGGACCACAGAAACCAACCTCTTGCGTTATTGCGAGATCGTTCTGAGGGTGGCTGAAGAACAGGGCGAGGAGCGGGCAGGTTTGACAGGTTTCCAAGCCGACCCTAGCATGAAAGAAAGGTCGAATGTTCATTTGAAAACGTAGTCGCACCATGGGCAAGGTCTTCGCATATGCCCGGGTGTCGACACCCCGACAGGGAGAAAAGGGCGTTTCCCTCCACGAACAGCGATCTGCGATCGAGCGGTACGCCGAACAACACCATCTCGAAATCACACGCTGGTTTGAAGAGCGTGAAACAGCTGCCAAGACGGGGCGCGGCGAATTCACGACAATGCTCCGTCTGCTCCGACTAAAGGTTGCCGATGGCGTCGTGATTCACAAAATCGACCGCAGCGCACGAAATCTTGAAGACTGGGCTGATCTTGGCAAGCTGGTCGATGCTGGCGCTGACATCCACTTCGCCACCGAGAACCTCGATCTCAAGACGGTTGCGGGACGTTTGTCAGCCGATATTCAAGCGGTAGTCGCCGCCCATTACAGCAGGAATCTGCGAGAAGAGGCCAAGAAAGGCTTCTACGGCAGGCTCAAACAGGGCTACTATCCGCTGCGCGCGCCCATTGGCTATCTCGACAAAGGCTCAGCCAAACCCAAGGTCTTTGATCCAGAACGGGCGCCCCTCGTTCGCGATGTGTTTGCCCAATACGCAACCGGCAAGACTTCCTTGCCTGTTCTGGCAATCGAGATGTTTCGGCGTGGGCTGCGCAATCGAGGCGGTGGTCGCGTCAGCGTGAACGGGTTGGCAACCATCCTGACAAATCCCTTCTATATTGGCTTGATACGAATCGTTCGCACGAAAGAAATGTTTCGCGGCGTTCATGAGCCGATGGTTACAACCGATCTCTTTGAAACCGTGCAAGCAGTACTCGCAGGAAAGCGCGTGGACCGCGCCAAGAAACGCATCTTCACGTATAGCCGCATCGTGCGTTGCGCGACTTGCAACTATTCGCTCATTGCAGAATGCCAGAAAGGCCACATCTACTACCGCTGTCACAACCGTCCGTTCAAGCCAACCGTATGCCCGACAACCTCAATTCGCGAAGAAGAGCTCGATGATGCAGTTTTGGCGGCCATTGCCGAGGTCGATCTTACCGAAGATGAAGCCAAAACCATACGCACCGTCACCGAGGAACTGCGAAGGAAGAATGATCAGACCCGCACAATCACAGAACGGGCGGCTCGCCTCGAAGGCGAACAGATTCGGAGCCGGCTTTCGAAGCTCGCGGATCTTCTGCTTGAGGGCGCGATCGATCGCACGATCTATAACACAAAAGAGCAACTTTTCCTCAAGGAACAGGCTGTGGTCGAGGAACGCCTGCGGGAATTCGAGCGTGGCGGCAATGCGGCACTCGACCGACTTCAGAAAACTGTCGAACTCGCAGAAAGGCCATCAATGCTATACAAAGCCGCGTCACTCGAAGAAAAACGAGAATTGCTGAAAACTCTACTGTCGAACCTGACCGTGTCTTCCAAAAATGTTGTAATTACGCTGTCTATACCATTCCGAATCATCGCGGAGCGCAAAAAAGACACTGAATGTCGGGTTCATCGGGGGACTTGTCGAACCTGGGAACAAATATTCAACAAATTGCATAGATATTTCTTGAATCCGAACAAAACCGGAATTTAGCAGTTGTCCACGTCATGGTTATTTTTCCACACCTCGAATACAAGGCAGGAGAATTTGAGTGAGAGAAAAACTGACAGGCTGCATGTATGTATGTTCCTTCACCAGCAGCGTAGTCGAACTCCCGGACGATGCCTCGATTCTGGGATAGCGTGCACCTATCCGCCGACAGCGGAACGAGAATATGAATCCTATCCAGACCCAGCGTAATGGATTACCGCCCATCGCTTCGGGAAGTCCAGTTGCTCTTTATGGCTTTCGCGGAGAGTTCGGCGTTTCCATGCTCCTGGAGGATGCTGAGCGGATTCTCAGGCTCTATCACGAGATCGAAGATCTCTTTGAGCGCTATTCGGATGGCGAGATGCCGCTCTGGCAGTTCTTCGGAGCATAAGGAATGCTGACGGGGAATCGATTTCCTGGCGGCACACAATACAGATGTCGCGTAAAGGGGAGCATGTTCGCTTGCGGAAATGGATTGCTGCTTGTAGCGGGTCCTGTTAGTTCTCAAAAGGCCTTGCTGGCCTGGAGGAACATGAAGCCTAGCAAACAATCAATTTGCCATTTCGATCTCGCCGCAATACGAGGGGCGGGGCTTCGGTCAGCGCATCACCTTGGAGAACATAGACGTCGCCAACGTAGCCGGGACCGCCTGACACGAAATTGAACCGTGCTCCGTAGACGATGCTTGCGAATTCGGAAGGGTCGGGATCGTCGCCAAGCCCCCATGCTTCACGCACGGCTGGCATGGTGACGATCTCAGCCCATTCCGCTTCGGATATTGGTTTAGGTCGGTTGTCCATATTAGATGGAAGGTGGGTTTATATCCTTAATAGTACGGATGCTGGACAATTCTGCAAGTGAGCCGCGATGCTTGTTCAGCGCGGTCACTTTTGGATCATGAAGGCCCATCGCGGGCTCGGATGCGGCTTTCGAGATTGCGGACATTGTCCGCCAAGCGCTCAAAATCATTGTTCCAGCGAGCTGCGTAAACGGAAAGCCGGTCGCCTAGGCGTTCGATGGCGCGGAGGATCATGTCCTCCGCAGCCTTCAGTTCTTCCCGCGTCGCCATTTCATTCCTGATGTTCTCAAATTCGTGCTGCGACAGAACCGAGAGTTCTTCAATCGTCATGGCTTCACTCTAAGGCAACTTCTCGGAACATCAAGGTCCCGGAAATCGCTTCCCGAGCGGCATCCGGCGTTAACGGTCGACGCGGCGCAAGCGAATTCCGGCACCTTTTATTTTCCCTTCCGTCCGTTAGGCTTAATGCACGCTTCGGCTGATCTCGAGCCCGATGCGTAGGGGAAGCCCGCGTCAGAAATAAGAATCCCAGAAGGAATGATTGGACCGCTGTCATACATAGGTGGCAAGCGAGCGCTTGCCAAGCGCATCCTTCAGATCCTTCCGGAGCATACGACCTACGTGGAGGCCTTCGCCGGTGGCGCTCAAGTTTTCTTTCATAAAGAGCCGTCCAAGGTGGAAGTTTTGAATGACCTCGACGGCGAGATTGTGAACTTCTTCCGCGTCTGCCAGCAGCATTACGAGGAACTGCTTCGCTATTGCAAGTTTGTCCTCGTGAGCCGCAAGTGGTTTGACCTTCAGAAGGCGAACGATCCGGCGACTCTCACCGACGTGCAGCGCGCCGCACGCTGGCTCTACCTCCTGAAGGGTTCCTTCGCCAGTCTCGTCCATCGTCCCGTCTATCACTGGCACGTGGTCCAGCCTCCGGGATTCAATCCCGAGCGGCTTCCCCAGCTCATTGAAAATACCCACAAACGCCTCGCACGAGTGCAACTCGAATGCTTGCCTTACGAAGAGGTCCTGGCTCGCTATGACCGGGCGGGTACGGTCTTCTATCTCGACCCGCCGTATTACGGCCGTAAGCTGTATCGGTTTAACTTCGACCCAGAAGACTTCAAGAAGCTGGCGGAGCGCCTTGCAGATGTCAAGGGCAAATTCGTGCTGTCGTTGAATGATGTTCCCGAGGTCAGAACCCTGTTCCACCGCTTCCATATATATGGAGTGGAACTCGCCTACACCGCTCAAAAGCGGTCCGGCAAACGCTATAAAGAGGTTCTGATCACGAACTTCCGAGCGTACCGCTCCGCCACGCTTCCGCCTCTTTCTTCCACCCAGGAGACTTTCGAGATTTGATCGAACTCCTGGGTTTTGTCTTGGCCAAGCACTTCCCTTCCCGGATGTTACCGATTCCGTCGATCGCCTCCTCAGAATGATTCCATGCTCACTTTCCTCGAAAAGTTAATCGTAGCTATTTGGAACCGGTTTGCTGACTGGCGACGCGGAGCACGGCAAAGAGAACATGGAGGCCTCGATCTCGGTTTCCGCGTGGTGGACGGCCAAGTCACACGACGACACCTGAGGTTGAGCGCCGCACGGCGCACGACGCATATGGCCGTGCTCGGGAAAACCGGCACGGGCAAGAGTTCGCTCTTCAAGCATATGGCGGTGCAGGATATCGTGGTCGGCCGCGGACTCCTGTACTTCGACCATCACGGCGACACGGTGCCTTTCTTGCTCGGCGTGATGAACGCCTTGGAGCGCGAACGGCACGAGCATCTGAGCGACAAGCTCATTCTCATCGATCCCACGGACCGCGAGCTCTCGGTGGGATTCAATCCGCTGGAACGACCAGCGGGATCGGAATCTCCTGAGTTCGTCCGCATCGTCGAGTTCGCACAGATTCTCCGCCGCTATTGGGGGCTTGACTCCTTCGGAGCCCGCACGGACGAACTCCTGCGGAATTCGCTTTATGTGCTTTCGGCGAATGGGCTCACGCTCGTCGAACTTGCCCCGCTCCTTACCCACACTGGGTTCCGCGATGCCTGCCTCAAGCAGGTCGCGAATGCCGACGTACGGCAATACTTTGAGTTCCGCTACAACCAGGCGAGCGAGCCCATGCGGGCCACTATGCGTGAACCGGTGCTCAACAAAGTGAGCGCCTTCACCGCCGACCCGCACTTTCGGCACATCGTCGGGCAGCCTTCGACCTTCTCGCTCAAGGATGCGATGGACTCGGGCCACGTGGTCATTGTGAACCTGGCGAAGGGCCGGCTCGGGGAACAGGCGCTCACCCTGGGCAGCCTCATCCTCGCCGTCGCGAAAAATGCGCTCTTCAGCCGCGAGAAGCGATCGCTCTTCACCGTCTACTGCGATGAAATCCAGAACCTCGTCGCGACCGGCGCGAGCGTCGAGACCATGTTTTCGGAAAGCCGCAAGTTCGGCGTCGGCGTCGTCGGCAGCACGCAATATCTCGACCAACTGCCGGCCGATGTGCGCGGCGCCTTGCTCTCGATCGGAACCCATATCTTCTTTCAGCTTTCGAGCACCGATGCCGTGGCTATGTCGCAGGCACTCGGCGGCAGCCGCTCGCTCACCGAACGGTTGAAGAACCTGCCCCAACGCCATTGCCTCGTGAAGAGCGGTTCTGACCAGGAGGCGGAAATTGTCGTGCCGACCGTACGCGACCCAAAGGTCGATTACACCGATCTTCTGAACCGCGCCCGCTACAGCCGCGGCCGTGTGCGGGCGCATATCGAGCGCGACATCGCGAAGCGCCAAGCCGCGCTCCAGCACAACCCGAGTGAGGCCATCCATGACTGGAAATAACCGGACGACGATGACCGTCATCCAGGAGCGGGACCGCCGCCTCATGCGCGAGCTTGCCGTGATGCGCGTCATGGACCGTGAACAGGCGCGGCGAGTCGCCGGGTTCGGATCGGCCTCGCGCACGAACCGTCGCCTTCGCAAGCTGACCGAAGCGAAACTGCTCCATCGCTATTTCCTCGGGGCAGAAGGGGCAGGACGGAAGGCGCTCTACGGCCTGAGCCGCAAAGGGGCGCTCCTCGTCGATGTCCCGTACCGGGGACTCCAGCGCCGCCATGATGAAGCGATTGTGACCGACCTCTACGTCCACCACCAACTCATGGTGAACGAAATCTACTGCTCATTGAAATACGGCACGATCCCCATTCCCGATGTTGCGTTCGCGAGCTGGACGACCTTCTCACAGCCGCTTACCCCAGGCCTTCGCCTTATCCCTGACGGATATGTTGTCTTCAAGACACCCCGGGGGCATGTTCCGGCATTCCTTGAGGTAGACCGGGGCGCGGAAACGCTTGCCACCTGGAAAGAGAAGGTCGGGAATTATCTCTCGCTTGCGGTCTCGGGCGTTTTCGAGCGCCTCTTTCACGAGCAACGGTTTCGGGTCTTCGTCATCGCGAATTCCGAGCGGCGGATGCTTTCGATCCGGAAGACCGTGGCCTCGATCACCCCCAAGATTTTCTGGTTTGCCACCTTTCCCGCAACGCAGGCCCAGGGATTCTTTGCACCGATCTGGCTTCGCCCTGTGGGCGACGTTCCAGGACCACCGATTGAGCGACTCCCATGAAGTACTGCTACCAATGCGGAAAACTGAATTCCCGGCAATCGCTCTTTTGCAATCGCTGCGGGTCGAGCTTCGACGTGAAGCTTTGTCCGCGTCTCCATGCGAATTCACGCTATGCGGAAGTCTGTTCCCAGTGCGGGAGCCATGAGCTCTCGACGCCCCAGCCCAAGGTCTCATTCCTGTGGCATGTCCTTGAGTTTCTCATTCGGATCGTCCTCGGGGCGCTCCTCGTGTGGGTGTCGCTCGTAATCCTCGTCGCTGCTATTCAGGAACTCCTGGCTCGCTCTGAGGTACAGAGTGCCCTGGTTCTTCTTGGATTGCTCCTCGGGGGACTCTGGTTCCTCTGGGGACTGCTTCCGCTCTGGCTGCGCAAGGTCATCCGTCGCCTTATCACCCGTAAGGATGAGAACCATGAGCGATGAACGACAAATGCCTGGGAAATATGGTGCGAAGAGGTACGAGTCGGATTTCGCGGAAGAGCAGAAATCCACGGAACCATTGGGCTTTTCGCTCTCCGAACGAGCACACCGCGGTGCTACCCCGAGTGCTAGGCAAAGTGCTACACACGAGGTGCGACGAGCACCGACCGGTTCGTCCTGCGAACTCGGCCCGCCGCTCACGATCGACCAGGTAGCGGCCATGCTCGGCTGCTCCGTGTGGACCGTTCGCCAGACCTATATGCGGAAGGGCCTGCCCTATTTCCGCGTAAGCCACACGGGCAAGCTGGTCTTTTTCCGCGACCAGGTCATTGATTGGATCGTGAAACAACAAACCCTACAGAAAGGAGGAATCCCACGGTGAGTCTCTATCGGCGCGGCCGGACCTACTGGTCCTATGTTTGGATGAACGGCCTCCGCTATACGAAATCCACGGGGACGGTGAACCGCCGCTTGGCGGAACAGATCGACCGCAACCACAAAGAAGATCTTGTTCGGGCCGCGCATCAGATTGCGAAGCCGGAACCCCAGATGTCCTTCGGCGCACTTGCGGCCCGGTTCCTTGCCGAAGCCTCTCCGCGCCCCTATCACCTCGACCGATTGAAAGTCCTTCTTCCGTACTTCGCGGATGTGCCCATCGGGTCCATTACAAAGGCCACGGTCCGCGATTACCGCAACTGGCGTCTGTGCGCCAAGACGCTCACCGAGACGACGCTCAACCGTGATATCGAGTGCCTCCGGCACATGCTCTTCTGGGCCGTCGATGAGGGATTGCTGCTTGCGAATCCGTTGAGCCGCTTGCGGCTCTCACGCGAACGGAAGCGCAAGCGCCCGGTCTTGAGCCTTGAGGAAGAGGACCGGTTGCTTGCGGCAGCCGCTCCCCACCTCCGCCACCTTATTATTACCGCCCTCGACGCCGGCATGCGCCGGGGCGAACTCCTGACCGAGCGCTGGGAAGATGTCGACTTCGCCCGGCGGCTCATCGTTGTAAGCCACAGCAAGACTCCCGAAGGCGAATCGAGAGAAATCCCTATGACCGCGCGCGTCTTCAGCCTGCTCTGGGACATGCGCGAGGATGAAGGTCTTCTCTTCACCTTCAAGAACAAGCCAATCCACTCGATCAAAACCGCGTGGCGAAATGCTCTTCGCCGAGCCGGCATCCGCCGCCTTCGCTTCCACGACCTGCGGCACACGTTCAACTCGCGGCTCGTCGAATGCGGCGTCATTCGCGAAGTACGTATGAGCCTGATGGGGCACTCCTTGGGCGATGACCCGCAGGCCACCTACACCCACGTCGAGCTGCCCCTGATGCGCGAAGCCATTCGCAAGCTTGAAACATGGAGCTGCCATGAGCGGCAGTTGCAACAAGAAAACACCGGAGGAGAAATGCATGGACCATGAACGCCACAATGAGAACGAGGATTCGGCCATGAACCGAAGCCAACCACCGACAACCGAAGCGCTGCAGCAAGCATTGCGCGAACACTGTCGCCAGCAAGCGGAAAAGCTCTATGAAAGACTTGGCGAAGCTGTCGCGTCCTTGCGCGACGGGAATCACTTGGGAGCGCTCGGGGCACTCGATGGAGTTGAACGGCGAACGCTTGAACTCTCCGTCGCCCTGAAGCTCATTCACGACCTCTCGTACCGCAAGGAGTCCTAAGTCAGGCCTTTGAAACCAACAACCAAAACCAAAAAGAAAAGGAGAAGAAGCATGTGACAGAAAGAGAATCGCTCAAACTGGTCGTCGCCTACGACCGCAACCGCAACGAATACTCCATCACGGCGCATAACCAGACCGCAGAAGAAGCCGATGGTTTTGTCGCGCAGTGGAGTCCTCATCTTCGTCCGGATTGTTCGTTCATCGTGCTCGCTCAAACGAAACGACACCGGACTCAAGAGGCACAGGATTGCCGGGCTTGCCGCGAAACGGTGGCGCGCTCGGCCCATCTTGAGCCCCAGCCAAAGTTCACCAGGAGGGAAAACGAATGACCGCTCAGAAAACTACGGACCGGTCTGCAAGCCGGCTCTCAACCGCAACCTCAGCAGCCAGCACCACCCAGGGGCAACGGAAACCCTGGGTGAAGAAAACTCCAGTGCAAGTCGTGCTCGACCAGATCGACCGCGTTCAGGCGAACGTCGCCGAGAAAGAAGAAGAACTGAAACAAGCGCGCCGTCAACTGGAAAAACTGGAACAGGCACGAAAAGTCCTGGAATCCACCTAGCTCTTTATTCCTAGGAGTTTGCCACCGTGCAAACTCCTTTTTTGTGGCGGTGGAGGTCTGGATGTTACCGATATTGGATAGCCGCCGGGAACAATGGAGATGAGGCCGCCGTGCTGGTCGTGCGGAAAGTCACTACACGACGAGCCCGGTCACCCAGTTGATTATAAGGAGAACGCTCTGTGAGTAACGACACCATGAACCCCAGCGAAATCGGACAGCAACTCGCAAGGGAGGGCTTCGATGCCGTGAGCGAAAAGCTCGACGCCTATTCCGGACACAAACAGCGCGAAATAGAGCTGACCAATCGGCCGAGCTTGCTAGCCCTCGAAGCCGAGGGCCAGCTCCTCTTAAAAGAGAAACCCGAACTCGAAGCACAGCTGCGGAATCTCCCGCCCGTGCACCTCGACTACATGACGAGGAGATGGAAAACCATCTACTACGGGACCACCGCCTTGGTGCTTTGGGCTACCGGATCACTGTCCACTTGGATTGCCCTGCAACCGTACTCGCTCGGTCCGGCTGCTATTGCTATAGCCGTGGGACTGGCCGTCGCTTCTCCCTTCCTCGTGGATCTCGCGCTCGACCACTGGAATCTGGAGAAGGTCTTCAAGTATCTGGCAACCGGCGCCGCCATCGCCGCCTTAGTGAGTTTGATGTGCTTTGCCGTAATTCGCGGTCTGCTGCTCGGCCAGCAACTTGAAAACGACAGCAGCACCGCGGTGGTTATCGATGACAACCAGTCCGCCGCCTCACCAGTTCCCGAGAACCACTTTTACCGAGACTCAACCCCATATCTGGTGTTCGCCATGCTCATGGCGGCCTTCGCCATCGAAACTGGGGCGGGTCTCGCCCTCCACGAGGCCTGGAGAATGAGAGCGTCAGGCTGCGACCGCGAAGCGATTCAGAATCGGCTGGCGGAGATCCACAGCCGTCTCGTGATGCTCACCGCGCAGATCGAGGAACTGCGGGTTGCGCCCGAGCGATTCGACGCCACACTGCAGGCAAACTTCTACTTCGCTATGCTCACGCACACCGCGCGCAAGGTCCTGAGTAAGGGGATCGTCCTCGCTGGACTCGTCGCCTTGGCTCTTGGCTCTCGCGCACGGGCACAAGATCGCCTCTCTGTTGTCGTAGCACTTGATCTTACAAAATCCGAGGACGTTCCGACGCCGACACAAAAGACGGAATTTCAGGAAAATGTTGCGGCCGTAACGCGGCTCCTAGCGCAGGTTCCCTCCGGCTCGCGCGTAACGGTCATCGGCATCATCCACAAGACTTTCACCCAGCCATACCTTCTGCTCTCTGCCACAATTCCGGAGAATCCAGGATTCTTTGGAGAACAACTCAGAGTTGCCCATCAGCGCCTCGCGCAGGCCTGGCTCGCTCGGTCCCGCCAACTACAACCGACATTTCAATCCTCGGACATCCTCGGACTGTTTTCGCTAGCGGCACAAATCTTCGATGACGACAAGGGCTCGCGACGCAAGATGCTTGTCATCTTTTCCGACATGCGACAGCACACGCCAGAGCTTGATTTGGAAACCTCGGTTTCGAGCTTTGATCGCGTGCGGCAACAACTTATCATTCCGAATCTCGCTGGCGTTGATGTATACGCGCTCGGAGTGGACGGCGTCGGGAAGAGCACTAACGATTGGAACGCGCTCCAGGCTTTTTGGCAAGACTACCTTCGTATAGCCAAGGCGAATTCTCATTCATATTCCGCGCTTCGTGATGTCCCAATCCCGTGGTAGGCGCTCGGGAATCTTCGGATGCTGCCAGCGTATCTCCCTCCCCGGCATGTCCAATATTTGGACAACAATCTGCATTTTCCACAGCACTTTTCTGTTGACATTTTCGGGCAATCCGCATATTTTGCGTGCTTAACAGTGGGCTACTTGTTTTTAGGAATGATTCTCGTCTCAAAGTAGGCACTGCTTCCCCTCATTGTGTTGGACGACGTTGTTAGCGCAGGCTCCGCCTGTGCCAGGCGCCGCCCCATTCTTGTGCGCAGGTCGGAACGGAAAACTGCCGGCGCTAGCTTGAAGTGTTCGAGTACCGAGGAGCGCAACCATGAGGTCTTCTCTTTCGCGTCTGCTCATGATGTTGATTGTTGTTATGGCTTCCCTTGCCTTCGCCCAGACTAGCGACAAGAAAGCATTGGCGATTGCCGCTCAGTCGATGGCCGTGCTCACCGGTCGCAACCCCGTCACCGACATGACACTTCAAGGTAATGCCACGTGGAGGGTCGGGCCAAAAAAGGAGACCGGCTCTGTAACACTGATGGCGAGGGGGGTCAGGCAGAGTCGGGTTGACTTGAATATGAGCAGTTTCCAGCGTAGCGATATCGTCGACAATTCTACCGGCGTTCCCCAGGGTACTTGGATTCTCAACGGCGGCGAAACGAAGCATTACACTCCGCACAACTCCTTGGCAGACCCCGTCTGGTTCTATGCTGGGCTCTCGTCTCTCGCGGCCGGGATCTCGGAACCAAGCGTAATACTCTCCTACGTCGGCTCGGAAACTCGAGGAAATAGGTCCGTCCAACATTTACGGGCTTACATGGCGTCGAAAAAGCGAGGGAAGGGATTCATCCAAAGTCTGCCGAGAACTTACGCGTACCTTGCGACTCCATCAAGCATGCAGCGACTCAGCACAGAGGACTTCTATTTGGATTCAGGGTCCTTCTTGCCCGTAGCAATCACGTTTAACACCCACCCCGATAACGATCCGAGCACTGACATTCGGATCGAAATTGATTTTTCCAACTATCAAGCGGTTAACGGTGTGCGGCTGCCGTTTCACATTCAACGACTCGTTCAAGGTGGCCTCACCCTCGACGTCCAGGTGACTAACGCAGTAGTGAACTCCGGTCTTTCCGATGCTTTGTTCGCCATTCGCCAATGAAAAATGCAGGAGGGAAACTGTGACAACCTCTAGCCACCTCATCCGTTGCCTTTTTGTTGCCAGCTTGCTTCTAGGTGCTGGTTTGAGTTTCGGACAAGTTTCGACCGGGGCGCCTCCTTTCAGCAGCCTCGGCGGAGGCCCATTCGACACCGTGGACCTGGGAAATCTCAACGTGCATTTCTCCATCCCCATACTGAACAAGGCCGGCCGCGGAATCCCGTTCGCCTATGCCTTGAGCTACGACTCGTCGATTTGGTCTCCGGTAACAGGCGGCGGAAGCACAAATTGGAGCCCGGCGGCAAACTGGGGCTGGCGAGCGACTACGGAGAGCCTAGCTGGATACGTTAGCGAAACGTTGCATATTGATATACAGGGGTGCGGTGGTTCTTGGTGGACTTTCACCTATCACGGCCCGGATGGCACGCCTCACGATTTTCCCCTCTATCCGAGGATAGATCCTTACGGAAATTGTGGCACGCCAACAGGAAGCGGCGTGACTCAAGACGGGTCGGGTTATGGCATCTACATAGACGCCTCTGGCACTACTCAAAAAGCAACTGTATTTCCCCCCTCAGGTGGGAGCATATATTTTCCCGATCTCACTTCGTCTCAGACCGGCGCTGTGACAATTACCGACCCTAACGGAAATTACGTCCAAACGACCGACGGCGTACACTTCACCGATACGGCAAACCCGTCAGGCGCTAACGAGTTGGTGATCACCACGGGCTCAAATTACACAAAGTACACATATACTGCGCCGTCTGGGGCGAGCGCGGTATACCAAGTGAACTACAGTTCATACAATATCCTGACGAAGTTTAACTGCACCAGCCCTACTATCCACGACTTTGGGCCACTCCAGGAGTCTCTCGTGAGCAGCATTACACTTCCTGACACCTCCCAGTACACGTTTACTTACGAACAAAGTGACACGACGCATTATACGGGCCGCATCGCCTCCGTGAAGTTGCCCACCGGCAGCACTATCTCTTATACCTATACAGGCAGCAACAACGGTATCGAATGCGCTGATGGAAGCGCCGCTGGCCTAACACGGACGACGCCCGACAGCACAACCGCCTGGACGTACACACGTAGTGGGAGCATTCCTTCAACCACCACGACCGTCAAGAGTCCGCCTGACCCGAACACGGGCAACCAGAACAAAACCGTCATCAGTTTCTATAACAACTATGAGACGAACCGCCAGGTTTATACCGGTACCAGTTCGCTCCAAGAGACCGTACAAACCTGCTACAACAATAGCTGCAGCACAAGTCCTCTCGCGCCAATCACCCAGCTGAATGTCTATCGTTCCGTGGACGGTACAAGTGGTACGAACAGTTCTCAAGTGCAAATGACCTACGATGCCACCTCGGGGCTCCCTACAGACACGCAACAATTTGGCTGGGTCTCGTCCGCTTGGTCAAAACTCTCGGACGAGACTACCAGCTACACCTCGTTCACCAACCCTTTCGACCCCAGCAGTACGATTCTGTTTTATCGGCCAAATCAAATTGTCGCTTACGACGGCAGCAGCAACATGAAGGCGAAAACAGCATATGCCTACGACCAGAACACGCTGCAATCGCCAAGTGGGTCGACGAATCACACTTCTGTTACCGGATCCCGAGGTAACCTCACAACACTAACGAAGTATGTCACGAGTTCGACGACCCTCGTGCAACAGTTTTGGTACAACGATACGGGGACGCTTTACCAGAGCCAGGACGTGAATCAAGCGACCACGACATTCAATTATGGTTCGTGCGGGAACAGCTACCTGAGCTCCGTCACACTTCCTGTGGGCAGTATGTCGCGATCGATGGCTTGGAACTGCACAGGTGGAGTTCTGAAGTCTTTAACCGATGAGAATAGCAAGACAAGTTACATAAATTATACAACCGATCAGTACTTCTGGCGGCCGGAAAGCACGAAGGATCAACTCGGCAATATTACGAATCTCACCTACACCGGCTCGACGCAGGTCGAGAGCTCCATGAACTTCAACGGTACAACATCCACGGTGGATGTCCTTACAACCCTGGATGGCCTGGGTCGCCCCTACCTAACCCAGCGAAAGCAGGGGCAGGCCTCATCCACTTATGATTCTGTTGAGCAGCAATACGATGCACTGGGCCGCCCCTACCAGAGATCAGTTGCGTACGCTGCGGCAGCTGGTGGTAGTGCCCCTTCGGGGACGCCAGAAAACATAACCTATTATGACGGCGTAGATCGGACAATTGAGACTATCAATGGCTACGTGAACAGCACCAGCAGCGGGCCGACGGTGAGCCTGAGCTACCCCAACCTGAACGATGCTTATCAGAGCCTCGGTCCGGCCCCAACTGGGGAGAATACCAAGGATCGGCAACTGGAATACGACGCCGCAGGACGATTGGCATCGGTGTGTGAAGTTACGAGCACACTGTCTGGGCACGGTACCTGCGCGCAGATCTCGTCGTCTACGGGCTATTGGACGAAGTACACGTACGATAGCCCGCTCAATTCCATGAAAGTCACACAGAGTGCGCAGGGAGGAACGGCTCAAAGTCGAACATACCAGTATGACATGCTGGGACGACTAACCTCCGAGGCGAATCCGGAAAGCGGCACGACCACTTATGTGTATGATTCGATTGCTTCCGGTTTCTGTGCAGGAACGTATAATGGTGATCTCATCGAGCGTGTTGACAGCGCCAGCAATTACACCTGCTACTCTTACGACGCCCTACATCGAGTCACATTGATCACTTATCCGAGCGGCCCAAGCCATACTGCCACGCCAACAAGAAACTTTGTGTACGATTCGGCGACGGTCAACGGACACACTATGTCGAATGCTCAGGGAAGGCTTGCAGAAGCGTATACGGGGAGCAGCGGCAGCAAGGCCACGGATCGGGCCTACAGCTACTCTGCACGTGGGGAGGTGACCGACATATACAGTTCGACCACGAATTCCAACGGGTATTATCACATAACGAAGTCTTACTGGCCAAATGGCGCTTTGGCGAGCGTGGGTGGCATACCGGGCGTGCCAACCTTATACTACGGAGCGAGCAACGGCTCGGGCCTGGATGGAGAGGGCCGTATAACCAAGGTCAGTGCGTCGTCCGGGCAAAATCCCGTAACGGGGGTTACATATTCGAACAGTGCAGCGCCCATTGGGGCTATCACTCAAGTGACGTACGGCTCTGGCGATTTCGATCAATTCACTGCCGATTCCAAAACGGGGCTGATGACCGGCTTCGGATTCAACATCGGGACGGGCGGCTTGGCGCTAGTCGGAACCCTGACATGGAATCAAAATGGCACACTGCAAACGCTCAATTTGGTGGATCCCTTTGCAACCAGTCCCGCGGTGACAAATCAAACGTGCACCTACAATTACGATGATCTGGGCAGAGTCGGTGGGCCGAGCGGATCTGGAGGAGTCAAGTGCGTGGATGGGAGCTCTACGACTTGGCAACAGACCTTCAGCCCCGATGTTTTCGGCAACATCACGAAAAGTGGGAGCATCTCTTGGCAGTGCTCTACTTGCTATGATCAGACCACCAATCACTACAACACCACAAACGGTAACTTTACATATAACAACATGGGCGACCTCACGTATGACACATTTCACCAATACGAGTGGGATTCGGAGGGGCATCCGTGGAACATCGACAGCGGTGCTTCGACACAAACCTACGACGCACTCGGGAACATGGTGGAAATAACCGCAGGAAGCTGGCAGGCGCAATATCTGTACGATGAGAACGGCTATGAGTACGGCCCCTCGCATGCAGGTGGAAGCGCGTTCGCGATGATTCCCTTGCCTGGCGGGGGCCGAGCGCTGTACAGCGGCGGAACGCTGGAAAACTATGGGCACTCGGATTGGCTGGGCAGCTATTTGCTTACGTCAAGCGCTTCCCAGACTTATGTTGGAGGCAGCTACCGTGCGCCGTACGGCGAACCGTTCACCGTCTCCAATGGCACCGATGTGCTTCAATATTTTGCCGGGATTGGGAATAACATCGAAACGGATTTGTGGGACGCGAAGTACCGGGAGTATCATGCGACCCAGGGACGCTGGATCTCGCCTGACCCGGCAGGACTGGCGGCAGTAGACATGACCAACCCGCAAACGTGGAATCGCTACGCGTACGTGATGAATAATCCGCTGAGTGGCGCTGACCCTAGCGGCTTGTATTGTCCAGTGTGGTTTCGCGGAGATCACCTCCCGGCGTGCTCGCAGGGCACGGCGGGGTACAACTGGGGATGGGGTTCGTTTCCAGGGTCGTGGGTTCAGCCTATCCCTGGCGCACAGAATGTGGCTTCTTATGATTACAAGTACGTCGAAGGTTCTAGCTCTATCGTTGAGACTCCCTCCATCATTGGTCCAGACGGTGCGCCGATTTTTGGTACGAGCAATGATCCAGTGTACACGATGGGCGACACTATGGGCGGCTGGCAGCAGGCCGGAGCGAACCTGGGCCCGGGCCCGCTCGGCTACGTGTTTACGAACACTGGGCTTCTCGCAAACAATGCGACGGTCACTACGGTTCCTCCGCCAAAACCTCGTCAACCCAAGAGTTGGTGGGACAAATATGTCTCGCAGGTTGGATGTGAGGCGGCCAGTTCTGTGAAGGAATTGGAGCCTCTCGTGGGATCTGCGGTTGCGACTCTTGTTTGGGCATCTGCCGGGCGATACAAAGTTGCTGCGGCTTTTGGTGCTGCGTATGTCGCACAATTAGTAATTATTAGAGAGGTATGCGTGAAGGATTCTTGGGGGGCCAACTACTATTGAAGCCCGTTTTAAGCTGAATGCGAACAGACTCAGAGGAGGAATACTCTTGGCGACGGATATTGAAGGCGGGCTTCAGGGCCGAATTGGCCTTACCGTATACTACAGCTTTGTTTGGGTGCTTGCGGTTCGCCGGTGCATATCAACCCTTTCAGGGCGAGGTTTTGTGAATGAGTTATCGTACTGGCACGTGGCATTGTATGCTGCCCTCGCTTTCTCGAGTTGGTTGCTGCTAGGACACTTCCAAAAGACGAGTGATCGTATAGCAGCTTTGCTCTATGGACTTTTCTACTCCATAAGGGTGGGAATATACTTCGTTAAAGGTGTCGAGGCATCTCTTCCAGTTATAGCGGAATGTACTATCATCTCGGCTGGAATGATCGCCATGATTGTTGGTTTGAAGCGCTCAATCTCGCAGAAAGAACGAGGAAACTCTCATCCTTAATTCCCGCGCGGGTTCGGTGTGCATATGGCAAAAGTTCCGCAAACAACTGTATAAATGTGGTGGATCTCCTTTACCCATATTCCCACAACGACAAATGAAACGTGCACTCACAATTGACCGCTCCGCTACTCCCGAAGAGTATGATTGCAGACGAAGGAAAGGTGAACAGGTCATTTCTTTGCGCTCACAAACGTCCCTGAAATCAGATAGATACTTCCTGCGGTATCGTTCAAAGCTAGTCCGTTGGTTCCCCAACGAATAAAGCGCCCGAGTCGTATCGGCCCATTGTGCCCGGTAGCAAAAGGAATTCTGGCGAGCGGCACGTAATGGGCAATATCAAATGCGTTAATCGTGTAATTAGAATTCTCCTGAAAGATGTACTGGGCGAGAATAAATACGCTGCCAAGGCTGGAATCAGGCGCCATGGGCCAACCACCTCCCACCTCGAAGATAGCCGCCGGCAGACCAGTCGAGGGATCGATCGCGTGGAAACCGTCGTCCGAATACAGCAGCCCATTTGCGTTGTCAAAGTGAATTCTACCGGGATTCCAAAAACTGCCGCGCAATCCATGTTAAGCGTGACTCCAGAACTGTCAACTGTCAATGTGAAAAAGTCGAAGCCGGTGGTTACGACTTCCGTATCGGAGGAGTACAGGTGCGACGTATCCGAACCCCACTGAAGTGAGTCGTAAGTTTTGCCTCCCGCACCCCATCCCGGCGCGATCACAGGCCTCGGTGTCGCATCATCAAAGATGACAACCCCGCCTTGTGCAGCGGGGTCGCTGTACTGTGCTCCCTTGGTCACGGCGGTCGTATGAGGAGCTCCCGGCGCGACCTGAAGATCGAGTGCGTAATACGGCGAACCGTTATAGTACTGTCCCAGCGAGTATCCAATGTCTGGAGTCAAGTTTGGCAGAGTGTATCGTTGAACCCACCCATTACCATCCTCACCCACATAAAGAAATTGACTGTCGTCGGAGAGTGCGAGCACGTCTGGCTCGCTACCTGCATCTTGGCACGTGCCGATCGTCGCCGACTCTGGATTCAGGATGCACACCTGGTTGGCATGAGTTGGGGACGATCCAGGGACAGAAAGCGCCCCGACATCGTGCTCTACGTGAACGGAATTGCACTCGGCGTATTGGAGCTCAAGCGTTCCATCGTCTCGGTGGCTGAGGGCATACGCCAAAACCTGGACAATCAGAAGAAGATTTTCATAGAGCACTTCTTTCCAACTATTCAGCTAGTGATGGCAGGGAATGACACCGAAGGATTGCGCTACGCTACCATCCAAACGCCGGAGAAGTATTACCTAACCTGGAAGGAAGTGAGCACGGTCGAGAATCCACTAGACCGAGCTCTGCTGCAACTCTGCGAGAAAAAGCGATTCCTGGAAATCGTTCACGACTTTATCGTCTTCGACTCCGGGATCAAGAAGCTCTGCCGTCACAACCAGTATTTCGGCACGAAAGCTGCGCAAGATCACGTGCGTCGGCGGGAAGGCGGCATCATCTGGCATACGCAGGGCTCCGGTAACGTCTACTGATCGGCGACTCGGCGTTATCGTTCGTAATCAATCAACCATTGAGCTTCGCGTACAACCCAACACTCCCGTGGAAGCTCGTCGCCGATTGTTGATGGGCTGGTACCGCGAACAGCTTAAACAGCTCGTTCCACCTTTGCTCGTGAAATGGCAAGAAAAATTGGGGGTTTCCGTTTCTCGATGGGGCATACGTAGGATGAAAACGAAGTGGGGAACGTGTAATGTTGAGGCACGGCGCATTTGGATCAATCTTGAAATGGCGAAGAAATCTCTTGAGAGTCTTGAATATGTCGTGATGCATGAACTGATTCATTTGATTGAGAGACATCACAGTGCTCGATTCATTGCCCTATCAGATCAGCACTTGCCTCGATGGAAATTGATAAGAGCCCAGTTGAACTGTTGGCCGTTGGCCTACGAGACTTGGAGAGAGTAAACTTGGCGTTGATCTGGCGACTGGATACTCGATGGGGGGTATCAATGAAACAGATGCGGAACCGGATCCTTCTTATTTCCATTTGACATTTGTTGTTATTGCTACTATTTTGGATCGTCAATTCGGTGGAACACGGAAGAGTGATGCTCAACCTGAGTTTCACGTCCGAGGGGGCTTCTCTAACCCACCGAAGTTGCCCCACATACGCCTTTTCATGTGCGTTGGTAAAGGTGTGAGCCTTGAGGCTATCTGTGCGTCTCATGTAAGAGCCGACAAGCGTCCGGGGGCGAAACGTCGTTACAACCTCTTGTTAGGTGTGAGGAGGTTAATTCCTTGGCTAAGTTTTTCGGATCAAATCTAGACAAAAAGAAAGTCGATAGGACGCTAGCGAAGTGGTTGAGCAGACTAACAGATGACTTTTCTGTTTTCATTGAAGTCGAAGGCAGCGATTTCTCAATCGACTGTTTGGTGTTCAAGAAGTTCGGGATATTTGACGTGGAGGCCAAAAGTTGGCCTGTGCGAGAAGCTCCTGCAGACACCGAGTGGATACTAGAAAGTGGGGAGAAGCGACCAAATCCTTTTATCGATCAGGTTCTCGACCAGTGCGACAAGGTCAGGCAGTACATTCTCGTTCAGTTAAAGGAGATCTTTGACGAAGAGAAAGCGCAGATTGTATGGGATGAGAAGAATGAGTTGAAGGTTTTCCCCG